>Ga0075342_1000033_pt1 | contig 30561 bp, 25 predicted proteins | sample RushOxbow_ThreeS_3_FD_120085 | JGI IMG/M metagenome (GOLD analysis project Ga0075342, IMG submission 120085) | Natural and restored wetland microbial communities from the San Francisco Bay, California, USA, that impact long-term carbon... | ecosystem: Environmental > Terrestrial > Soil >...
CATGGAGTTCGCGTCGATCTTCCGGGGGCTCGGTGTGGCGGTGACAGTGCTCTATCGCGGCGACCAGATTTTGCGGGATTTCGACATGGACCTTCGCGATGGGCTGGCCGAGGCCATGCGCAATCGCGGCGTCGATCTCAGGATGAACGCCGACATCGCCTCGATCGAAAAAGAGGGGGAGGGCTATCGCGTCCATCTCAAGAGCGGCGATTCCGTTGCCGCCCAACTGGTGATGGCGGCCACCGGCCGGGCGCCGAACACGTCGGGCTTCGGGCTCCAGCAGCTCGGCGTTGAGTTGGGCTGGAACGGCCGCATCGCGGTTGACGAATTCTCCAAGACCTCGGTGGACAGCCTCTATGCCGTAGGCGACGTGACCGACCGAGTTCAACTCACGCCGGTTGCGATCCAAGAGGCGACCGCATTCGTCGAGACCGTTTTCAACGATAAGCCCACGCCGGTCGATCACACCTTCATCCCGACCGCAGTGTTCTCGCAACCGGAGATCGGCACGGTCGGGTTGTCGGAGGAGAAGGCGCGCGAGATGTATCGCAGCGTCGATATCTACAAGGCCCATTTCCGGCCGCTCAAAGCGACGGTCAGCGGCCGCGAGGAGAAGATCTTGATGAAACTCGTTGTCGACATGGAGAGTGACACAGTGGTGGGGTGCCATATTCTCGGCGACGATGCCGCCGAGATCGTGCAAATGGCGGCGATCGCGCTCAGGCTCGGTGTGACCAAGGCGCAGTTCGACGCCACCATGGCGCTGCATCCGAGCGTGGCGGAAGAGTTGGTGACGCTGCGCCACAAATGGGAGGCGCCGGCGCCGGTGGCGGGCTCAGATGCGGCGGCTTGAGGACAAGATCGCGCTGGTGACCGGCGCTGGGGCCGGAATCGGCCGGGCCATTGCCGAGACTTTCGCGCGCGAGGGCGCGGTCGTAGCCGTGGCCGACCTCGACCCAGGCGCGGCGAAGGAAGTTGCCGCGGCAATCGTCAAGGCGAACGGCGCCGCAACCGCGCATGAGGTGGATGTCACCGATACAAAGCAGGTGAAAGCGCTGATGGAAGCGCTCCGCGCGGCTCATGGCCGGCTCGACGTGCTGGTCAATAATGCCGGCGTCGGCGAGCGCTCCGATTTCCGCCACCTCGATGACGAAGCTTGGGATCGCGTTTGGCGCGTCAATCTCGACGGCACGGTGCGCTGCGCGCGCGAGGCATTCGATCTGCTCAAGGCCTCGGGCAAGGCGTCGGTGATCAATCTGTCGTCGATCATGGCGGCCAAGCACACCCGCCAGATGGCGGTCTATTCGGCGACCAAGGGCGCGGTGTCGGCGCTGTCGCGGAGCCTCGCGGTTGAGTACGCGCCCTATGGCATTCGCGTCAACACGCTGCTGCCGGGCTATGTCGAGACGGCGCTGATCGGACGCTATATTTCCAACCCGATGATCGCCAAGGCGCTGCTGACCCAGACGCCGCTGCGGCGGTTCGGCACGCCGCAAGACATCGCCAACGCGGCGCTGTTCCTCGCTTCCGACGAAGCGGCCTATATTACCGGCGCCGCGCTCAATGTCGACGGCGGCATGGCGACCACGCTTTAGACTTTTACTGAAGCGGCACGTGAAGCGAGCGCAGGCGGCATCAAGGTTTCTTCCATGATGCCGTCGACCACCGCCACCAGCGCCGCCTGTTCGCTGCCGCCGAGCTTCTTCACCGCGTCGTAGCGGGCGAGCTGGCGGTCGGCGCTGGCGCCGCGCGTGAGAATGGTTCGGGCATGCGCCACCTCGGCGGTGCAGCCGAAATAGGCAGTATCCTCGGCGATCAGCTCAATCAGCTCCTCGAGCAGGGTGGCAAACGGCACGACCTCGCCCTTGCCGAAATCGACCAGGCCCTCCTCGATGCCGTAGCGCTGGGCGCGCCACCGGTTCTCGCGCACCAGGAACGGCGGGTAATGGCGCCAGCGCTGGTTCTGCCGGCGCAGGCGGTAGAGCATGCGCAGGATGCAGAGATAGAGCGAGGCGATGGCAATGCCGTCATCGACCAGCGGGCACACATCGGTGATGCGCATTTCCAGCGTGGGAAAGCGCGCCGACGGCCGCAGGTCCCACCACAACTTGGTGGCGTCCTCTATCAGCCCGGCTTTGACCAACAGCTCGACCGTGCGTTGATATTCGCTCCAGCTGCCGAATTGGTGCGGAATACCGGTGCGCGGCAGCTCGTCGAATACCGACAGCCGGTAGGATTTCAGTCCGGTCTGCGTGCCTTGCCAGAACGGGGAGGAGGTCGACAGTGCCAACAGATGCGGCAGGAAATAAGAGGCCTGGTTCATCAGGTCGATTCTGAGCTCGTCGTCCTCGATGCCGACATGTACATGCATGCCGCAGATCACCAGCCTGCGCGCCACGTGCTGGAGGTCCTTGGCCAGGATGTTATAGCGCTCCTTGTCGGTATGCTGCTGGGTCCACCATTCGGCAAAAGGGTGGGTCGAGGCGGCGATCGGCGCGAGTCCGAACTCATCGGCGATGCGGCCGACCGTACCGCGCAGATGGACGATCTGGTCGCGGGCTTCCGGCATCGACTTGCATACGCAGGTGCCGACCTCGATCTGCGAGCGCAGGAACTCGGGGCTGACCTGGCCCCGCAGCGCCTTTTCGCATTTGGCGAGCAGCGCGGGCGGCGGTTCTTGGGCGAGGTCGCGGCTTTCCTTGTCGACGAGGAGATATTCCTCCTCGACGCCGATGGTGAAGCTTGGTTCCTTGATGGCCATGGTCAGACCAGCCCCTGGAGCAAATAGCCCACGAGGAAGGCCACCCCGGCCGCCGCCATGCCGATCGCAAAAGTCTCCAGGCCGGCGCGCCACCAAGGCGTCGGCGACCAGCGGCTGCGCAGCGAGCCGATGGCGAAGAACGTGGCGCCGGTCATTGCCATGGCGACCGGCAGCGGATGGTTCAGGCCCGAGAGATAAGCGAGGATCGGCACGCTGCCGCACAGCACGAAGGCGAGAAACGTATAGAGTGCCGAGCGGACCGGCGAGCGGTTGATCGGCGGCATGCCATGCTCCTCGGTCATCATGGTGTCGATCCAAAGCTCACGGTGCTCGGTAATCACTTCGACCGCGCTGTCGAGCACCTCGCCATCGAAGCCCTTGGCTCGGAAAATCTGACGGATCTCCTCACGCTCGCCCTCCGGCGCCAGGTCGACATGGCGCTCCTCCATGCGGCGCAACTGCGCGTATTCCTCGATCTCGGTCTTGGTGCTGGAATAATTGGCGGCGGCCATGGAGAAGCCGTCGGCCAGGAGATTGGCGATGCCCAGCACGATCACCACGCCGGCTGACAGGTCGGCTCCGACCACGCCTGCCATGATGGCGAAGGTGGTCACCGTGCCGTCGATGCCGCCATAGACCAAGTCGCGCAAATAGCTCGCTTTCGGCCCTTTCTCCAGGCGCTCGGCGATCTCGCCCGGATGGTGGCCGTGCTCAAGGTGACGATCCAAGGGTCAGTCCCTTCCAGGAGGTCTTAAGGGATATGTGGCATGGTCGGCTAAGGCAGGCAATCAAGCCCACCGCCTAGCCAGGGTTCCGTCAATCGCCTATATAGCGTTCACTTTTTTAAGGAGAGCCTGATGGCACCGCGTTGGAGCCCCGACAGCTGGCGTTCGAGGCCGGTCGAGCAGATTCCAGACTATCCCGATCAGGGCCAGCTCGACCAAGTGGAGCAGCAGCTCGCCACCTTCCCGCCGCTGGTGTTCGCGGGCGAGGCGCGGGAGCTCAAGGCGAAGCTCGCGCGCGTGGCCGAGGGCGAGGCCTTTTTGCTCCAGGGCGGCGATTGCGCCGAGAGCTTTGCCGAGCATCGCGCCGACACTATTCGCGACTTCTTCCGCGTGTTCCTGCAAATGGCGGTGGTGCTCACCTATGCCGGCGGCTCGCCGGTGGTGAAGGTCGGCCGCATCGCCGGCCAGTTCGCCAAGCCGCGCTCGTCGGCGACCGAGGCGCAAGACAGCAAGGAGTTGCCGAGCTATCGCGGCGATATCGTCAACGGCATCGAGTTCACCGACGCCGCGCGCACGCCCGATCCGCAGCGGCTGCTGATGGCCTATCGGCAGGCGGCCGCCACGCTCAATCTGCTCAGGGCCTTCGCCCAAGGCGGCTATGCCAATCTCGAGCATGTGCATCAGTGGAATCTCGGCTTCGTCAAGGATAGTCCGGCCGGCCATCGCTACGAGGAGCTGTCGCAGCACATCGCCGAGACGTTACGCTTCATGCGCGCGTGCGGGCTCAACGCTGACAACACTCCGCAACTGCGCACCACGAGCTTCTACACCAGCCACGAGGCGCTGTTGCTCGGTTACGAGCAGGCGATGACCCGCGTCGATTCCACCTCGGGCGATTGGTACGGGACTTCCGGCCATATGTTGTGGGTGGGCGACCGCACCCGCCAGCTCGACCATGCCCATATCGAATATCTGCGTGGCATAAAAAATCCGATCGGCGCCAAGATTGGCCCGAGCCTTGAGCCGGAAGCGCTGCTCACTTTGATCGACGTGCTTAACCCGCAAAACGAGCCGGGACGGCTCACGCTGATTTGCCGCTTCGGCGCCGACAAGGTCGGCAAGCATCTGCCGGGGCTGATCCGCGCGGTGGAGCGCGAGGGCAAAGCGATCGTGTGGGCCTGCGATCCGATGCACGGCAACACCATCAAGGCGGGCAGCGGTTACAAGACGAGGCCGTTCGATCTCATTCTCTCCGAGGTGGAGACGTTCTTCGACATCCATCGCAGCGAGGGGACGCATGCCGGCGGCATCCATATCGAGATGACCGGCCAGAACGTCACCGAATGTGTGGGCGGCGCCAAGGCAGTCACCGAGACTGATCTGTCGGACCGCTACCACACCCATTGCGATCCGCGGCTAAATGCCGACCAGTCGCTCGAACTTGCCTTCATCATGGCCGAGAGGCTGAAGCGCGAGCGGGAAGGGCGGCCGGAGCCCGAGATCTCGATTGCCGCCGGCGAATAGACTGCGTTAATCCCAACGCGTTTTCTTGCCGGTTCGGCAACGGCGCTTAAGTTCCTGTCATGACAAAAGCGATCAAGGACAAGCTCACGCTCGCGCTGGCGCAGCTCAACGCGGTGGTGGGCGATATCGAGGGCAATGTCAAAAGAGCCCGCGAGGCCCGCGCGCGCGCCGCCAAGGATGGCGCCGACCTGATCGTTTTCACTGAGCTGTACCTGACGGGGTATCCCATCGAGGACCTGGTGCTGAAGCCGGCGTTGCAGCTTGCGGCGCGCGAGGCCTGCGAGGCGCTGGCCCGTGACACCAAGGACGGCGGACCGGCCATGCTGGTGGGGCTGCCCTGGGGCGAGGCGCCATTCGTCTACAATGCGGTGGCGTTGCTCGACGGCGGGCGGATCGAAGCAGTGCGCTACAAATACAATCTGCCGAATTACGGCGTGTTCGACGAGAAGCGCGTGTTCGCCGCCGGTCCGCTGCCGCAGCCGATCGACTTCCGGGGCGTGAAGATCGGCGTGCCGGTGTGCGAAGATATCTGGAGCGAGCAGGCCTGCGCGGCTCTGGCCCAAGAGGGCGCCGAGCTGCTGATTGTCCCCAACGGCTCGCCGTATTGGATGGACAAGCACGACGTGCGTTACGGCGTGGCCGAGACGCGGGTGGCGGAGACGCATCTGCCGCTCGCTTACGTCAATCAGGTGGGCGGCCAGGACGAGCTGGTGTTCGACGGCGGCTCGTTCGTGCTCAATGATGACGGCGCGGTGGCAGTGCAGCTGCCGGCCTGGGAGGAAATGGTGGGCAAGACTGAATGGCGGCGCGAAGGTCGCACGTGGCGCTGCCTGCCCGGCACCATCGCTGAGATTGAGCAGGGCGACGCCGCGAATTATCTCGCCTGCGTAACCGGCTTGCGCGACTACGTGGCGAAGAACGGCTTTCCCGGCGTGGTGCTGGGACTGTCGGGCGGCATCGACTCGGCGCTGTGCGCCACCATGGCGGTCGACGCGCTCGGCGCCAAGCGCGTGCATGGCGTCATGCTGCCTTACACCTATACCAGCAATGAGAGCCTGTCCGACGCGGCGGCGACCGCCGACGCGCTGCAAATCCGCTACGACATCATGCCGATTTACGACCCGGTCGAAGGTTTGACCAAGGGTCTGAATAAGGTGTTCAAAGGCACGAAGCCAGACGCGACCGAGGAGAATTTGCAGTCGCGCGCGCGCGGCGTTCTGCTCATGGCGCTTTCCAACAAGTTCGGGCCGATCGTGCTGACCACCGGAAACAAGTCGGAAGTTTCGGTCGGCTACGCCACGCTCTATGGCGACATGAATGGCGGCTTCAATCCGATCAAGGACCTGTACAAGACACAAGTTTATGCGCTGGCGCGCTACCGCAATCGCGCGCGGCCCAAGGGGTGTCTCGGGCCTGACGGCATCGTCATGCCGCAAAACGTGATCGACAAGGCGCCGACCGCCGAGCTTAAGCCCGGCCAGCGCGACCAGGACACGCTGCCGCCTTACGACGTGCTCGACGACATTCTGAATTGCCTGGTCGAGCTGGAACTGCCGTTGCCGGAGATCGTGGCGCGCGGGCACGCGCCGGAGCTGGTGAAAAAGGTCGAGCGCATGCTGTATCTTGCCGAGTACAAGCGGCGGCAGGCGGCGCCTGGGGTAAAGATCACCGCCAAGAATTTCGGCCGCGACCGCCGCTATCCCATTACCAACAAATTCCGCGAGAAGCTCTAGACCATGAGCGTGAGGGTAAGATTCGCGCCGAGCCCGACCGGGCGGCTTCATGCCGGCAACATCCGCACCGCTCTGTTCAACTTTCTGTTTGCGCGCAAGTCGGATGGGGACTTCATCCTGCGGCTGGACGATACCGACCAGGAACGATCGACCGAGGAATTCGCCGAAGGCATTCGCGAGGACCTCGCTTGGCTCGGACTGAGCTGGGCACAGGAGGTCCGCCAGTCGGACCGCGTCGCGACCTATGAAGCGGCGGTCGAACGGTTGAAGGCAAAGGGCCGGCTCTATCCCGCCTACGAAACTCCGGAGGAGCTTGAGCTGAAGCGCAAGCGCCAGCTCGCCCGCGGCAAGCCCCCGGTCTACGACCGCAGCGCCTTGAAGCTGACTGACGAGGATCGGGCGAAGCTCGAGGCGGAAGGATGCCAGCCGCATTGGCGGTTCAAGCTCGAGCCCCGTGACGTGGCGTGGGACGATCTGGTGCGCGGGCGCCAACATGTCGATGCCGCGTCGCTGTCGGACCCGGTGATGATCAGGGAAGACGGCACCTATCTCTACACGCTACCGAGCGTGGTTGACGATATCGACCTCGGCATCACCCATGTCATTCGCGGCGAGGATCACGTAGCCAACACTGCGCCGCAGATTCAGTTGTTCGAGGCGCTTGGCGCGAAGCCGCCCGCGTTCGGGCACCACAATCTCCTGGTGGGCGCCGATGGGCATGCGCTGTCGAAGCGCGATCGGGCGATTTCGATCGCGGCGCTGCGCGAGGAAGGGACCGAGCCGCTCACGATCGTGAGCTACGCCGCGATCCTCGGGAGCTCTGACGCGATCGCGCCGCATGCGCGCCTCGACGAGTTGGTGCCGGGTTTCGATTTCGGCAAATTGTCGCGGGCGCCGGCGCGGTTCGACCCGCACGAGCTGCGCCTGCTCAACGCCAAGCTGCTGCATATGCTCCCGTTCGACGCCGTGGCGGCGCGACTTAGCGCCATGGACGTCGGCGGCGGGGAACAGTTCTGGCAGGCGGTTAAGGGGAATCTCGCCGTGCTTGGCGAGGCCAGATTATGGTGGCAGGTCGTAAACGACCCGCTCGAACCGGTGATTACCGACTCCGAATTGTGCGGGCAGGCGGCGTCGCTTCTCCCGCCTGAGCCGTGGGACGAGGCAACGTTCGAGAGGCTGGCGGCCGATCTCAAGCAGGCGACCGGGGCAAAGGGCAAGGCGCTGTTTCAGCCGTTGCGCCTCGCGCTCACCGGGCGCGAGCATGGGCCCGAGCTCAAGCTGCTGTTGCCGCTGATCGGCCGCGGGCGAGCGGCGGCCCGGCTCGAAGGCAAGCGCGCGTAAATTCCGTTATTGAGGTCCGAACGGGGAGGCCGGCGGCGGCGCGGGCTTGCGCTTGACGACGGTCGATTGGCCAGTGTCCGCGGCCGAGGCAGCGGGTGGCGGTGGTGGGGCCGCGGCGGGAGGAGGCGCGGGCGCTGCAGGTGGCGTAACCGCGGCGGCCGGAGGAGGCGCAGCAGGCTCTGGCGGTGGTGCTGCGGCTTCTTCGACTGGCGCAGCCGGCTCTGGTGTATCCGGGAGCGCGGTTGGTGCTGCTTCAGGCGCGGGCGGTGCGGCCGGCTCGTTGCTGCCGGTGACGTCGAGATCAAGCCCTTGATCGCCGGCGGGCGCGGCAGCCTGTGGGGCCGGGGCCGCTTCAGGCGCCGGCGCAACCGCGGCGGTCGGCTTGCCTTTACCCTTCGCAGGCTGGCCGGTCGCGTCGCCCTCGGCCCGCTTGTTGGAGGCCTCGATCGCGGTCGGATTGTATTCGGCCTGCTTGCACGAGCAGCCGTTGACATATTCCTTGCGGAAGCGGAGCGCCACCGGCAGGTCCATATAGGCCGAGCCGTTCAACGACACCGCCTGCTCGATCTCCTGACCCGGGTTGCGATAGACGTAGAGCTCGGCCGGCGCCGCGCAGTTCGATTGGCATGATTGCGCGTCCTGCGTGAGCTGGCTGCCGTAAGTCGCATAGTGGATGGGATAGTAGAAGCCGTCGCACAGTCTGACGCAAACCGACCGGTACCGGCCGTTCGGATCGATGCTGCGATAGATTGGGCTTTGCGGGATCTCTTCGTCTTGGCCGCCGCCGAAGAAATCGAACAAGCCGCCACCACGGCGCGGCTGCCGGACTTGGCCGCCGCAGCCGCTGCGGGCCATCGCGTCCTGCAGCTCGGCCTGACGGCGCCGGTTGCCGCCGCCACCCGTGAGCGCTTGGCGCTGTTGCTGGAGCTGGGTGAGCTGGCGCCGCGCGTCCTCGACCCGGTCATTCATGTTGAGGCATTTCGGGCTGCGCACCAGGCCGCGGCCGAAGATGAAGAAGCTCTCGAAGCAGCCGGCGTCCTCCATGGAGGCTCGGGTCCCTTGGAACACGCGGTCGGCCTGGGCGATCTGCTGGTCGATGCGGGCCAAGTCGTCGGCATTGCCGCCCCCGCCGCGCGCCGCGGCAAGCTCCTGCTGGAGCTGCATGCAGCGAATCTGCTGCTCGCTCACGCCTTGCGCCAGGGTGTCGCCGCCCATGATTGCGGCACCGCAAAGCGCGATCAGCGCCAGGCACGGACCGCCGGCCGGCCGCGCCGCCTTCACCACGCGCCAAAAACCGCGATAAACGCTCACGATTGGTTCCGATCCCCGAGAAGCCGCCTGAGGCATTATGATCGCCTAGATTCCGGGGTCAATGAGGCATGATTAAGATGGGTTGCTTGACGCTCCCAGCAATTCCCGCCATAAGCGTCCCAACATGATGCAAAAGCAACCCATCCTTATGATTTTCTGCGGCATCATTCTGGGCTAGCAAAGAAGCTTGCCCGGGTCGTCTCTCCCTTTACCAAAAATCAGAGTTACGCGGACCGAAGGGCGGGCCTCACGCTGAAGGGGCTTGGTCAGCCGTGCTTAAGCTTTACAACACGCTCACCCGCAAGAAGGAGGCGTTTCACCCGCTCGATGCCGCCAATGTGCGGGTCTATGTGTGCGGGCCGACGGTCTACGACTTCGCCCATATCGGCAATGCTCGCCCCGTCATTGTGTTCGACGTGCTGTACCGGCTGTTACGCCATATCTACGGGCCGGACCACGTCACCTATGTCCGCAACATTACCGACGTGGACGACAAGATCAACGCCAGGGCGGCGCAAGACTATCCCGACCTGAAGCTGAACGAGGCGATCAGGCTGGTCACGACCAAGACCACCGATCAATTCCACGCGGACATGAAGGCGCTGGGCGCGCTCGAGCCCAACGTCGAGCCGCGGGCGACCGAGCATATCGAGCAGATGAAGGCGATGATCGAGGCGCTGGTCGAGAATGGCTGCGCCTATGTGGCCGAGGACCACGTTCTGTTCCACGTCGCGGCGATGAAGGATTACGGCAAGCTCTCGCGCCGCTCGCTCGACGAGATGATCGCCGGCGCGCGGGTCGAGGTGGCGCCGTTCAAGAAGGACCCGATGGACTTCGTGCTGTGGAAGCCGTCTAAGCCGGGCGAGCCGTCATGGGCGTCGCCGGCCGGGATCGAGACGCCGGGGCGTCCGGGGTGGCATATCGAGTGTTCGGCGATGGCCAAGGCGCATCTCGGACAGACATTCGACATTCACGGCGGCGGTATCGACCTGGTGTTCCCGCATCATGAGAACGAGATCGCCCAGTCGCGCTGCGCCAACCGGACGAAAATCATGGCGCAGGTGTGGATGCATAACGGCTTCCTCCAGGTGGAGGGAGAGAAGATGGCGAAGTCGGCGGGAAACTTTGTCACTGTGCATGAGCTGCTTGAGACGAGTAATTTCGGAGGCAGCGATTGGCCTGGCGAAGCAATCCGATTCGCAATGTTGAAGACGCATTATCGGCAGCCTCTCGATTGGACGCTTGTGGGTCTCAATGAGGCGCATAAGACGCTTTGGGAATGGTACGGCGACCTCGAAGGCAAAGAGACCGCGCCAGGGGTTCCCGGTCCGGTGCTCGAGGCATTGATGGACGACCTGAACACGCCCAAGGTCATCACCGAGCTGCACAAGCTGCACAGCGCAGGCCATTGGGGCCATCTCCGCACTGCCCTCAACTTTCTCGGCTTCTCGGGTGAGCGCACAAAGATCGGCAGAATTGCCTCGGCTGCAGGCAAAGCGCGAATTGGTTCGAGCACAGAAGCAGTTGGTGAGCGAATCGCAGCGCGCAATGCCGCGCGGGCGGCGAAGGATTTCAAAGAGGCCGACCGTATCCGCGGCGAGCTTGAAGCCATGGGCATCGTGCTGAAGGACGCCAAGGATCCCAAGACCGGCGAACTGGTCACCACCTGGGAGGTCGCCCGATGAGCGAGTTCCTCAAGGACGCGCCATTCAAAGGTTCGCGCGGCGTCTATTTCGTCATCAAGCTCGCGGTGCTCGCGCTCGCCATCTGGCTGGCGCTGCATTTCCTGTTCGGCGTGGTGTAGAGGTCGTCATGGCACGCGAACGCATCTCGCTCTACGACACCACGCTGCGCGACGGCGCGCAGACCCATGGCGTCGATTTCTCGGTTGAGGACAAATGGCTGATTGCCGAGCAGCTCGACGCGCTCGGCATCGACTATATCGAGGGCGGCTATCCCGGTGCCAACCCGACCGACACAAGGCTGTTCGCCGAGGCGAAGCCGCTCGGCCAGGCCAAGCTCACCGCCTTCGGCATGACCAAGCGGCCGGGCCGCTCGATCGCCAACGATCCGGGTTTCCAGGCGCTGCTCGCCGCCAAGACCAACGCCATTTGCTTGGTCGCCAAAGCCTGGGACTTCCATGTCGACGTGGCGCTCGGCGTCAGCCGCGATGAGAATCTCGCCGGCATCAAGGACTCGACCGAGGCGGTGGTCGCGTCGGGCCGCGAGGCGCTGATCGACTGCGAGCATTTCTTCGACGGCTACAAAGCGAACCCGGGCTATGCGCTGGCCTGCGCCAAGACCGCCTACGATGCAGGCGCGCGCTGGGTGGTGCTGTGCGACACCAATGGCGGCACGCTGCCCGAGGAGATCGAGGCGATCGTCGGCGAGGTGGTCAAGATCATCCCCGGCGACCATCTCGGCATCCACGTGCATAACGACACGGACAACGGCGTGGCTAATTCGCTCGCCGCGGTGCGCGCCGGCGCGCGCCAAATCCAGGGCACGCTCAACGGACTCGGCGAGCGCTGCGGCAATGCCAATCTGACCTCGATCATCCCGACGCTGATGCTGAAGACCGACTACGCTGCGCGCTTCGAGACCGGCGTCACCCTGGACAGACTGCGCACGCTGACCCATGCCTCGCACATCCTGGACGAGGTGCTGAACCGGGCGCCCAACCGGCATGCGCCTTATGTCGGCGAGTCGGCCTTCGCGCATAAAGGTGGCATCCATGTCTCGGCCGTCCAGAAAGACCCGCGCACCTATGAGCATGTGCCGCCCGAGGCGGTGGGCAATCGGCGCCGGCTGCTGGTGTCCGACCAGGGCGGCCGCTCCAACATTCTGGCCGAGCTCGAGCGCATCGGCATCGTTACGCCCAAGGACGATCCGCGCATCGTGCGCTTGCTCGAGGTGGTGAAGGAGCGCGAGGCTGTGGGCTATGCCTACGAGGCGGCCGAAGCCTCGTTCGAGCTGCTGGCCCGGCGGATGCTCGGCAACGTGCCGCAATTCTTCGAAGTGGACTCGTTCCGCGTCCTGGTCGAGCGGCGGCATAATGCGCTGGGCGACCTGGTCACCGTGTCAGAGGCGACCGTCAAGGTACGCATCGACAGCCATAGCGTGATGTCAGTCGGCGAGGGCAACGGCCCGGTCAATGCGCTCGACAACGCGTTGCGAAAGGACCTCGGCCCCTATCAGAGCTTCATCGAGGATCTCGATCTGGTCGACTACAAGGTCCGCATCCTGACCGGCGGCACCGACGCGGTCACCCGCGTCCTGATCGAGAGCCGCGATGGGGCTGGGAACCGCTGGTTCACCGTCGGCGTGTCGCCGAATATCGTCGATGCCTCGTTCGCCGCGCTGATCGATTCCATCAATTACAAGCTGATCCGCGACGGGGCGCCGGCGCCTTAGCAGACGGAGGTCGGGCCATGGCGGCCGAGGAACAGGTCTCCGAGCGGACCGGGCATTGCTACTGCGGTCAGCTGGCGGTCACCGCACGTGGCGAGCCGGTCGATGTCTATGCATGCAGCTGCACCGACTGCCAGCGGGGCAGCGGCAGCGCCTTCTCCTACGCGGCGCTGTATCCCGAGGCGGCAGTGACCATCGCCGGCGCTCGCCGGGAATACCGGCACCACGGCGACTCGGGACGCTTCGTCGATAGCTATTTCTGCCCGACCTGCGGGACCGGCGTGTTGTTCCGAGCCGAAGGGCTGCTCGGGACGCTCGGCGTGCCGGTGGGTTGCTTCGCCGATCCGAACTTCGCCAAGCCGACAAAGCTGTTCTGGGCGTCGCGGCGCCATCACTGGCTCGACCTTGCCCAAGGCGTTGCGCTCATCGACACGCAGTGAGCCCAACTCGCCGCAGTCGGTTGAGAGCGACCACTGGTGCGGGCGCTCTAACCGCCGCGCCGGCGCAAGAATTATCGTGCCGATCTGCTGCTTTAGGTTGCCGAGTTCGATTTCCGCTATAAATTGCCGCCACAAACACCATGGGAGCCGCGATCTCGTGATGCGGGGGCTGTTAGTCGCATTTCTCTTGCTTTGCTGGCCGTCGCCGGCGCTGCCCGCGGCGTCCGCGTCAGAGCCGGTGCGACTGGCGCAGCATGCTCCCGTGGAAGACAGCGGATCAGCCGGACACGCCCTCGATTCCGGGCCGATCGACGAGGGGAGCGGCGAAACCGGTGAAGGGAGCGGCCAATGCGACAGGGCTGCGGGCCTCGTCGCGTATTATTCCTGTCGGGCGCGCGCGTTCGTCAGCGGGTCGCTTCAAGTCATCATCCTACCATTGCTTGCATTGCTGGCGGTGCTTACGCTCTCCACGCTGTTGCTGTGGGTCTACACGCGGCGGGCGGCCAATGCCGCCAAGCGCGCGGCCGAGCATTTGCCTGCGGTGGAACGGGCCTATGTGTTCGGCGGCCCGACCGATCTCTTCCTGCTGCACGATCAGGCGAGCGTCAGGCTCGCCATGCAGAATTACGGCAAAACCCCGGCGGTGATCCGCGAATGGTCGGTCGAGTTCGTCGCGCAGGAGCCGCGCGGGGGTAAGCCCGCTTACGACAAGTCGAAGCGGACCACGACCAACGAGATTCTCGAGCCGTTCAAGCTGTTCTCCCCGCCGACTGTGTTTCGCTCGGAAATTGCCGCGCCGTTCTACATCGTGGGGTATATCGGCTACGAGGATGTATTCCGGAAGTCACACACCACGCGGTTCTGTGTCGGCGTGGCGCGCGACGGCAAGGCGGCCTATGCCGGTCATGCCGAGTGGAACGTGTTTGACTGAGCGGTGTTAGAACTTCGCGGAGACTTCGGCCTCGATTTGCGCCTCGCTCGCCGCTTGGTAGGCGCTTAGCGCCTGGTCGATGGTCGGGATGATGTCCTCGACGCGCTTGACCACCAGCATGTTGAGCTCGAGGCCGGGGCGGATGAAACCTTCGGCACCCATCCGGTCGAACAGCACCAGCAGTGGGTCCCAGAAGCCCTCGACGTTCAGGAGCACGATCGGCTTCGCGTGACGGCCGAGCTGCGACCAGGTGAGCTGCTCGACAAACTCTTCGAGCGTGCCAAGGCCGCCGGGGAGGGCCACGAAGGCATCGGACTTGTTGAACATCAGCTGCTTGCGCTGATGCATGTCGTCGACCACGATCAGTTCCTGGGCCTCGATCAGCATGTTCTCCCGCTCGCTCAGGAATCCGGGAATGATGCCGGTGACGTGGCCGCCATGGTGGATCACCGAGCGCGCGGTCTCCCCCATCAGGCCGACGCTGCCGCCGCCATAGACCAGCCCGATATGCGACTGGGCCAGGATTCGGCCGAAGGCTCGCGCGGTTTCGATGAAGGCCGGGTCGTTGCCCGGCCCGGAGCCGCAATAGACACAGATACTTTGCAGACTGGAAATGGTTTGACTGTCATTCATGGGCTTCATCTGCCATCCGGCTTCCCAGGCGTCAACAAAAGCGCCCCAGCGTCATGGCAGTGGCGGGAAATCGCGCAATTCGTTAGGTTTCCGGCGAACTGCGACCGGGTTTGACGTTTTTTCGCCTTGGCTACCCGGTAAAGTAGCAATGAGTGTCGACAAAGGAATGATGGAATGATCAGCAGCAAATATTTCGGGATCATAACAGTTGTGGCGACGATCGGCGCGGCCGGACTCTGTCCGATGCCTGCGGCCGCAGAAGATGCGCCCGGCGCCGGCAACAGCGATACTGCCACGACCTTGCCGAAGTCGCCGCTCAGGCTCAGCACGGTCGACTATGCGGATGACGGGAATGGGTCCGGCACCTTGAAGCTTGCCGGCATCGCTCTGCCCGGTAAAGAGCTTTACCTGTTCTTGGACGATGAGCCTTTGACCAAGACTTTACCCGACGACGGCGGCAAGTGGAGCATCGAAAGCGCAATGAAACTCGGCGAGGGGCGGCACACCATTCGCGCCGACCAATACGACAAGGCCACCGACATGCTGGCAGCCCGCGCCATGGTCTCGCTCGAACGCGCCAAACCAGGCTCAGGGGAAGCACCCGGAGATTCGTCGCCGCCTAACGCCACGACGCCATAGCGGCGGGCGGCGCGAAGCACGCCGCAAAGGGAGAGGGATGATCGGCACCAAGGCGATCGCCATACTGATAGCCCTGGGGGTTGGCTTGTTGGCCGTCCTCGGGGGGATCTATCTCTACCAGCGTGGGGGCGGACTCCCCTTTGGCGGACAAGAGAGTGCTGCGACCGGCGATGGTTCGGCGAAGGCGCCGGCGCCTTCGGAGTCGCAAGCCGTCGCTCCCGCCGAGACCGTTCCCGCTGAGACGACGCCGACGGTGCATGCCGAGGGGACCGGCGGCGTCGGGACCGAGGCCGAACCGACCACGGTGCCAAGCTTCGACGTGGTGATGATCGAGCCGAACGGCGAAGGCGTGATTGCCGGCCGCGCCGCGCCGGCCTGGGAGGTCAGCGTGCAAAGCAGCGGCACCAAGGTGGCCGCGGCCACGGCTGACGCTCAAGGCGAGTGGAGCGCCGTGTTGGACAAGCCGCTGCCCGCCGGCGACCACGCCCTGACCTTGAAGATCACCTCGCCCGATGGGACGCGCGCGCTATCCTCGCAAGAGCTGGTCCGCGTCGAAGTGGGCGATGGCACGAAACCGGCCGCGCCGGCCGGCGAGGCCACAGCAAGTGCGCAGCAAGCGCTGCCGCAAGCTGCCGCGCCATTGGCGCCCGCGCCGGCAGGGGAGGCCGCCGCATCGCCGAACCAGGGGCAGCCGCTCGCACTGGCCGAGCCTCAGGGCGAAGCGCGCGCGCTCCCGAGAGGGGCTGAGGGCGCGGTGCCGCAACCGGCCAAACCGAGACTGGTGTTCAAGACTGTCGACTATCTAGACACCGGCTCTGCCATCGGCAGTGTGTCGATCACCGGCTGGAGCGACCCGGGCGCCACCATCGCGGTCTATTGCGACAATGAGAAACTGGCCACGGTGCGCGCCGGAGCCGACGGCACTTGGAGCGTGGTGGCGGAGAAGAAACTCGGGACCGGGCAACATAATTTCCGCGCCGAGCGCATCGACGCGGCGACCGGCACGCCCTCGGCCCAGGCGATGGTTGCGATCGAGCGCCTGGTGCCGAGACCGCCCGAGGTGGCCGCCAAGGAGGCAACGCCGAAGCCGGCGGGCGCAGCCACAGGGTCGACGTCCTCAGCGATCCAAACCGCCCAGAAGGAGGTCTACACCATCCGCCGTGGCGACACGCTGTGGGCCATCGCCAAGCGCTATCTCGGCAGCGGATTGCGCTACACCGCGATCTTCCAGGACAACCGCGAGGTCATCAACGATCCCGACCTGATCCTGCCCCAGCAACAGGTGAAAGTCCCCACGCCCTGACCCGCTTGGCGGGGGGCGAGCGGGGGCCTATATAGCCGAAACAGGGCAGCGACCCGACGCTGCCCTTTTTGCCGCGCCGACAGGGCGCCATAGAAGCGATCTTCATGCAAGACCGGCTGCCGCAATCGAGAAGCGACGCCGTGCTTCGGGCACGGACGGGGCATCTCGGCGTCTTGCGCGAGCTACTCCCTTATGTCTGGCCGGCCAACCGGCCCGACCTGCGCTGGCGCGTGGTGTTCGCGCTGGCGGCGCTGGTGGTGGCCAAGGCCATCACGCTCGCCGTGCCCATTGCCTACAAGACCGTGGTCGATCTCTTGACCGGAGAAGCGAGCGCCGGCGAGATCGCCGGACTGTCGGCGCTCGGACTGGCCGCCGTTCCGGCGATGCTGATCGTGGCCTACGGTGTCGGCCGGGTGTTGATGATGCTGTTCGCGCAGTTCCGCGACGTGTTGTTCACCGTGGTCGCCCAAAATGCGGTGCGCCAGCTCGCCAAGAAGACCTTCCGGCATTTGCACGCATTGTCGCTGCGCTTTCATCTGGAGCGCCGCACGGGCGGCCTGAGCCGCGTCATCGAGCGCGGCGTCAACGGCGTCGACACCATCGTGCGCATGGCGGTGCTGAACTCCATCCCCACCGCCGTCGAGTTGGTGATGATCGCGGGACTGATCGCCTATTATTTCGGCTGGATCTACGTGCTGGTGGTGTTCGTCACCGTCGCGTTCTATGTCTGGTTCACTTTCTGGGCGAGCGAACGGCGCATCGCCATCCGCCGCGACATGAACGACTCCGACACCGAGGCCCATTCGAAGGCGGTCGACAGCTTGCTGAATTACGAGACCGTCAAATATTTCGGCAACGAAGAGCTCGAAGCGCGGCGCTTCGACGCCTCGATGGCCCGCTACGAGAAGGCGGCGGTGCGCACCTATACCTCGCTCGGCGTGCTCAATACCGGCCAGGCGGTGATCTTCACTCTGGGGACGGTGGTCTGTATGTTGCTGGCGGCGCGCGACGTGAGCAGCGGCGCACTCACGGTCGGCGGCTTCGTGATGATCAACGCGATTCTGATGCAGCTTTATCTGCCGCTCAACTTCATGGGCATGGTCTATCGCGAGATCAAGCAGGGCCTGATCGACATCGAGACCATGTTTGCGCTGCTGCACGAGCCGGCGGAGATCCTCGACCGGCTGGTCGCCAAGTCGCTGCGCGTCAAGAAGGGCGCGATCAAGTTCGATAACGTCTCGTTCGCCTACGATACCGAGCGGCCGATCTTGAAAAATGTGAGCTTCGAGGTGCCGGCTGGGGAGATGGTCGCCATCGTCGGACCGTCCGGCGTCGGCAAATCCACCATCTCGCGCATCCTGTTCCGGTTTTACGAGCTGTCAGGCGGCCGAGTCTCAATCGACGGCCAGAACATCGGCGACGTGACGCAAGCTTCGCTCCGCGCGGCGATCGGCATGGTGCCGCAGGACACGGTGCTGTTCAACGACACGATCGAGTACAACATCCGCTACGGCAAACCCGACGCCAGCCTGGCCGAAGTGCGTGAGGCCGCGCGGCTCGCCCAGATCGACGACTTCATCATGGCGTTGCCGCTGGGCTATCATTCGCTGGTCGGAGAGCGCGGCTTGAAGCTGTCCGGCGGCGAGAAGCAGCGCGTGGCGATCGCCCGCACCATCCTGAAAGCGCCGCCGATCCTGATGCTCGACGAGGCGACCTCGGCGCTCGATAGTCACACCGAGCGCGAGATCCAGGATGCGTTGGAGCGCGTGGCGCGCGACCGCACCAGCTTGGTCATCGCCCACCGTCTGTCCACCGTGGTGCACGCCGACAACATCATCGTGCTCGACCAGGGGCAGATCGTCGAGCAGGGCACCCATCCCGAGCTGCTGGCCAAAGGCGGCCTCTATGCCAGTCTTTGGGCTCGCCAGCGCGAGGCCGACGAGGCGCGCGAGCGCCTGGCGCATGCGCTCGAAGAGGAGGCACTCAAGGAATCGCGCGCGGCCGAACGTCTCGAAGACGAGGCCCTGGCCTCAACTTGATATAAGCAGCCCCGCGCATGACCGACCGTCACAGCCTTCTCGATACGATTCTCGGCGCGTTCGTGCCGATCCATCCCGACGGCTACAAATTCGTCGCCGGCGCGGCGCTGACCACGCTGATCCTGTTCGCGCTGGCACCACCGCTCGGCTGGCTCGCGGCTCTCGCCACGGCGTGGTGCGCCTATTTCTTCCGCGATCCGGAGCGCGTAATCCCGGCGCGGAACGGTCTGGTGGTGAGCGGGGCCGACGGGAAGATTGCCGCCATCACCCGCGCCGTGCCGCCCCGCGAATTACAACTCGGCACCGAGCCGCTCACGCGCATCTCGGTTTTCCTGTCGATATTCGACGTGCATATCGTCCGTGCCCCGGTGGCGGGGCGCATCGTCAGAAGCGCCTATGTGCCCGGTGCCTTTCTGAATGCCGAGCTCGACAAAGCGAGCGAGGAGAATGAGCGCCATGCCTATGTCATCGAGACGGAGAAAGGCCGGAAAACCGGGCTTGTGCTGATCGCCGGGCTAATCGCGCGGCGGATCGTGACTTTCGTGGACGAGCGGGCTAGCGTGGTCCAAGGCGAGCGTGTCGGGCTGATCCGCTTCGGCAGCCGTGTCGATGTCTACCTGCCGGAAGGGGCCCACGTTCTCGCCGAGATCGGCCAGACCGCGATCGGCGGCGAGACCGTGCTGGCGGAGTTCATGGGCAGCGAGGAGTCCCTGGCGTTGAGTGCTGAGCTAAGTTCCGAGACGGCGGAAAAATAGAGCATGTTTCCTCCCTTCGATCCCGACCGAGACGAACCCAAGAAGCGGCCCAACGTGTTCGCCCGCGGCCAAGTGCCAGTCCGGGTGCTGATCCCCAACATCTTCACGCTGGTCGGGCTGTGCGCCGGGCTGACCGCGATCCGCATGGGCATCGAGCATCGCTGGGACCTGGCGGTGGCGGCGCTGGTGTTCGCGGCCGTGCTTGATGGCATTGACGGACGCGTGGCGCGCCTACTCAAGGCTTCGTCGCGGTTCGGCGCCGAGCTCGACAGTCTCGCCGACTTCGTCAATTTCGGCGTGGCGCCGGCCATCATCATGTTCAATTGGGCGCTCGACGACCTTAAGAGTGTGGGCTGGATCGCGGTGTTGGTCTTTGCGGTGTGCTCGGCGCTGCGTCTCGCGCGGTTCAACGTGTCGCTCGACCGGACCGACACGCCGGCCTGGAAGAGCAATTACTTCGTCGGCGTGCCGGCGCCGGCCGGCGCCATCATTCTGCTATTGCCGATCTACGTGCAGGATCTCGGCCTCCATGTGCCGAGCCTCACGCCGCTGGTTCTGGTCTATACACTCGGCATCGCGCTGTTGATGGTCAGCAACGTGCCGACCTTCTCCGGCAAGCTGATCGGGCAAAGGATCGCGCGCGAATATGTGCCGCCGGTGTTCGTGGCCGCGGCGTTGTTCATCGCGCTGCTGTTGACCTTCCCGGCGCTGACGCTGGCGGCCGGCTCTGTCCTCTATCTGGCGATGATCCCGGTCGCGGCCTATCGCTATCTCGCCGAGGAGCGCAAAGCCGCCAAGAGCGCCAAAGCGCAGAGTGGCAAAAGCCAGGGGCATGAGGACCCTGGTGGCGGCTCCGACCAACCGTCCGGGGGTGCCGACAAGCAGGTGGTTCGTCTGAGGACCAGGCCGTGAAGCAGAGATTATCCACCTATCTGCGGCAGCTCGAGGCCGAGAGCATCCACATCATGCGCGAGGTCGCGGCCGAATTCCGCAATCCGGTGATGCTCTATTCGATCGGCAAGGACTCGGCGGTGATGCTGCATCTGGCGCTCAAGGCCTTCCATCCGGGCAAGCCGCCATTCCCGCTGCTTCATGTCGATACCACCTGGAAGTTCCGCGAGATGATCGCGTTTCGCGATACCGAGATGAAGCGGCTCGGGCTCGATCTCATCGTTTACACCAACCAGCAGGGGGTAAAAGACGGCATCTCGCCCATCACCCACGGCAGCGCGCTCTATACCGACATCATGAAGACCGAGGCGCTCAAGCAGGCGCTCACCAGCCACGGCTTCGATGCGGCGTTCGGCGGTGCGCGGCGCGACGAGGAGAAGTCGCGCGCCAAGGAGCGGGTGTTCTCGTTCCGCAACGTCGCCCAGAACTGGGACCCAAAACGGCAGCGCCCCGAGCTGTGGCACATGGCCAACACCAAGATCGGGCCGGGCGAGAGCATGCGGGTGTTCCCGCTGTCGAATTGGACCGAGCTCGACGTGTGGACCTACATCTATCTTGAGGACATTGCAGTGGTGCCGCTCTATTTCGCCGCCGACCGTCCGGTGGTCGAGCGCGGTGGCACGCTGATCATGGTCGACGACGACCGGCTTCCCCTCGACAAGAAGGAGAAGCCTGAGATGGCGCGGGTGCGGTTCCGCACGCTCGGCTGCTATCCGCTCACCGGCGCCATCCGCTCGGAGGCGACGACCGTGCCGGAGATCATCGAGGAGCTGATCGCCACGCGCTATTCCGAGCGCCAAGGCCGCGTTATCGACCACGATCAGTCAGGGTCGATGGAGAAGAAGAAGCAGGAGGGCTATTTCTGATGCCGCGCCTGACCGTGGTCGAGAGCGAGGCGCGGGCCGACGCTGGCGCGCGGGTCGAGGCTCGCCTCGCGGCGGAGGAGAATCGCAGTCTGCTCCGCTTTCTCACTTGCGGTAGCGTCGATGACGGCAAGAGCACGTTAATCGGCCGTCTGCTCTACGATTCCCAGCTGGTCTACGAGGATCAGATGCAGAACGCCGCGCAGCGCGCCGGTGTTGGCAAGAGCGCGCCGCTCGACCTTGCGCTCTTGATCGACGGATTGCAGGCCGAGCGCGAGCAGAAGATCACCATCGACGTCGCCTATCGCTATTTCTCGACGCCGCGGCGGAAGTTCATCGTCGCCGAAACGCCGGGGGAGGTGCAGTACACGCGCAATATGGTGACCGGCGCGTCCAATTGCGATTTCGCGGTGCTGCTGGTCGACGCACGCGGCGGCATTCTCACCCAGACGCGGCGTCATGCCTGCATCCTGTCGCTGCTCGGCATCCGCAGGGTGGCGCTGGCCGTCAACAAGATGGATCTGGTCGACTTCGATCAGGCCCGGTTCGAGGCTATTGCCGAGGATTTCGCCGCGTTCGCCAACGAGCTCGGTTTCAAGCACGTGACCGCCATCCCGGTATCGGCGCTCAAGGGCGACAACGTGGTCGGCCCGAGCGCGCACATGCACTGGTATCGCGGGCCGACCCTGCTCGGGCATCTCGAGACGGTCGATGCCGGCCACGATCGGGGAGAGCGGCCGTTCCGTTTTCCGGTCCAATGGGTCAACCGGCCGCATCTCGATTTCCGCGGTTATGCCGGAACGGTGGCGAGCGGCAAGGTCGCGCGCGGCGAGGAGGTGATGATCCATCCCTCGGGCCGGCGAGCGCATATCGCGCGCATCGTCACTGCCGACGGCGATCTCGAGACCGCGCAACAGGGCGATGCGGTGACGCTGACCTTCGCCGAGGAAGTCGATGTCAGCCGCGGGGACATTGTCGCCGGCTCAACCGGTGTGCCCTCGATCGCCGATCAGGTCGCCGCGCGGCTGATCTGGTTCGACGAAGAGCCGATGCTGCCAGGCCGCGCCTATACGTTGAAATGCGGCTGCCAGACCATGACGACGACCATCTCGAGCCTCAAATACAAGCTCAACGTCGACAATCTCGACCACGTCGCCGGCAAGACGCTCGAGCTGAACGAGGTCGGGCTGTGCAATCTCAGCACCGCCAAGGCGCTGGTGTTCGATCCCTACGCCGACAACACCGACACCGGCTCGTTCATTCTGATCGACCGCTTCACCAACGCCACCGTCGCCGCCGGCATGATCGAGTTCGGTTTGCGCCGCGCCACCAACGTCCAGTGGCAGGATCTGTCCATCAGCAAATCGTCGCGGGCCGGCCTCAAGGAGCAGAAGCCTTGCGTGTTGTGGTTCACCGGCCTGTCAGGCGCCGGCAAGTCAACTATCGCCAATACGCTGGAGAAGCGGCTGCACGCCATGGGCCGCCACACCTATCTGCTCGACGGCGACAATGTGCGGCACGGCCTCAACAAGGACCTCGGCTTCACCGATGCCGACCGGGTCGAGAATATCCGCCGCGTGGCCGAGGCCGCCAAGCTGTTCGTCGATGCTGGCCTGATTGTTATGGTGTCATTTATCTCGCCGTTCCGCTCGGAGCGGCGCATGGCGCGCGAGCTGTTCGATCAAGGCGAGTTCATCGAGGTGTTCGTGGATACGCCGCTCGAAGTGTGCGAGGCGCGCGATCCCAAGGGGCTCTACGTCAAGGCGCGGGCTGGGTTGATCCGCAATTTCACCGGCATCGATTCGCTTTACGAGCCGCCGGAGCAGGCCGAGCTGAAGCTCGACACCAGCAAGTCCACGCCGGAATCTCTCGCCGACACGGTGCTGGGCGAGCTGCGGCGTCGCGACTTGATCTGAAACAGACGGGCCGCAGCCGCTTACTCCCCCCGATTGGTTTCCCTCGGATCAGCGGCTGCGACCCTCCTGGCACTAGTCGGACAGACCTGTTCGAGAAAGACTGGCGAGGATTTGCAAACGTTCCGTGGCCTGGGCGTTGCCGTCTTGCGAGGCAAGCTGGTACCAGCCGCGCGCCTGCGCCGGATCGCCGTCGAGCCCTCTGGCCCCAAGCTTGGCCAGCACCTCGCGATCGAAGGTGCGGGCCAGCTCGTAGGCGGCATCGCCGTCGCCCCGCTCGGCGAGGTGAATCAGCAGGAGACGCGCGCCGGCGATGTCGCCGATGTCGAGCAGCTCTTGCGCCCGTCCATGCATCATCGCGGAGTCGGCCGGGGTCGCAGCCGGCTCGGCGGCGTGCGCGCTCGGCATCATGCCGAGCAAGCCCGAAGTCCAATCCTTCCCGGCATTGGCGGCGGCATAGGCGCGGACCGGCGGCTCGACCCGCAACACGAAGTGCCGCCGCGCCTGGAGGCCATCGCCGGACGCGAGTGCATAGACCTCGATCGGATAATCGCCCGCCGCTGTATCTCCCAGCGTCAAAGTGAGGGAGGGGACCTGCTCGCCCTTGACCATCCACGCCCCAGCGCCGCTGTCGCGGCCGGCCGACAGTTTGGCCTCAGCAGGAAGCCCGCGGATCAGGAGGTAGCGTGCACGGCTCGGCGGCAGGAACGCGCCGAAGGCGAGTTCACGCCCGCTTGCGGCCAGGATGGTTTGCGGCGCTACTCGGTCCGGTGGCGCGGCGTCGGGCGCGGCGACAACCGCCGGGACGAGGAGCGGCTCACTCTTGGCTTCGCGTTTGGTGGCGATCGCGATCGGTGCCGGCAGATTGGCCGCCTCCGGTCTTTGCCAAACGATCGAGGTGGAGTGGGCCGATGGCTGGTGGTCGGCTGGCCGAGGTGTCGTCCAGCTCGCGATCAGCACCAGGCCTCCCAATGTCAGCACGAAGGCGGTGGCGATCGAGCCGGCGACCAGCAGGCTCACATGGCGCTGCCGCCGATGGAACTCGTAGAGCAGCGACTGCACATGGACCTGCGGCGCAACCAACCGCTTCTCGGGATCGAGCGGGTCGCCCGCGGTCAAGCCGGCGGTGTCGTCGAGGGTAAAATCCTCGGCGCCATCGTCCCATTCGAGGGGGAGGTCCTCCGCTAGGAGATCGGTTTCAGCCGGGAGGTCCTCCTCGAGATCGCCCTCGCCGGCCATAAGGCTGTCGATCGGCGGATATTCGACCGGTTCGGCCGCCAGAGCATCGAGCCGCACCGCCAGCGGCACGGGATAGGTAATGCTCACCTTCTCGCGCATCACGCTCGCGATCGCGTCCGACAATGACTCGACGTTCTCCCGATCCTGAGATGGCTCGGCGTGAGCAGAGCTCAGCATCGCTGCCTGCAGCAGCGCATTCGCTCGATGGACCGGGTGCCAATCAGGCGTCTCGGCCAAGGGCGTAGATTGACCGCTCATGGTCTTGCTCCCTTCGCTCGCCCGCGCGAGTGCCCCGCGCGCGGACCACGCCCCCCGTGTCCCCGTCGATGACGCGCTCGTGCCCTTAAGCGCGCCGGTGTGATGAACTGCCCAAGCCTCCTTCAGTTCCAACTTTCCCCTGTCGGGACCGATCATTGTTCCTTGCCGCGCTGCCACTGGATAAAGCGCTTGAACAGTGCCTCCTTCTGCTCTTCGCTCATGTCCGCGCTGTCCGCAAAGCCTGGCACCTGCCCGGCATTGGCGCGGGCCGCCATCGGTCGCGACGCCTCGACCGGCTGCTCGGCGAGCCAAGTTTCGACCGCCCGGTTCCGCTTGAAGCCGGGCAGCGTCGCGGCGAGATTGACCTCGCACCATTTGGGATGATGCCCTGGCCCCTGGAGTTCGGCGAAGCGCGGAAATACGGCACCGACGAAGCGAGCGACCCGCTCAGGCGAGCCGGAATCTGCCTTGGACCTGGCCGCCAGCAGCACCATGCCGGTGGCGACGGTGGCCACCTCGCTGCCCGGTTCGATCAGATTGGGATAGTCGCCAGACTCGAGCCGCGTCGGCAAATACGTCGTTTCCAGCGACGGGCCGAACGAGATCGGCAGAAGATGGATGCCGGCATTGGGCGTGATGGCGCCGATGAGCGGCGACGGCTTGCCACCGACCATCACCATCGCGGAAATCGTGCCTTGCTTGAGCCGTTCGATCGCGGCGGTGGCATCGAGGTCCAAGGCCTCGACCTTGAGCCCAAGCGCCTCGAACAGCGCCGCGGCGGCCACGGCGGAGGCCGACCCTGTGGGGCCGAAACTCACCGGCGTGCCGGCGAGCTCGGATAGGCTGCCGATGTCGCCCCGGGCTAGGACATGAACCTCTTGCGGCGAAAGCCTGGCGACCAGCTCGAGCTTGTCGGCGAGCGTGCTGTCCCTGCGCGCCTCGCCGGCCAAAGCGTCGGCCGAGACGAAGGCCAGGTCGATTTGGGGATTGTCGAGCAGCGCCGCGAGGTTGCCGGCGCCGGTATCGCCCAGCATGGGGAGCACGTGAAGCTGCTCGCTATGTGGGAACAGGCTAGCCATGTCGGCCGCCAATATGGTTTCGGAGGAGGCGGCGGTGCCCGCGATCAGGCCAAGCCAAGCCGGTGCCACCGGGTCCTGGGGCGTTTCCCCGCCGGCTGCTCCCGCGCCTTCGGCCGCGCAGAGCGCGATCAGCACTATACCGAGAAAAGTTTGAACGCGACGCAACGTACACCCCGTATCCCCGCTCTACGCCTCGGTCCGGAAAAAGTTCCGGTCGTGGCGCGGCATTGACCCGGAGAATCGAACACAAGGATGGTGCTGCACGGCAGCGCGACCCCTCCATCTCGAAACCCGGGAGCGAGAGCTCCTAACAAGCGTCCGTGTACGGTGCGCAGGGCCCCGGACCCTCCGAGGCGGAAGTCTTTTGTGTTGCTCGAGAACGTTAACCTTCGACTGGGGCACCATGTCGGCCTCAATGCGGCGAAGCCGGGGCCATCGCCGATTCCGCTTCCGGCCCCCAATGTGACAAGGCTCACAAAGCCGCATCCCGGCCGACCCATGTCTGGCTCAGCCAAAGGCAATTCTGCCCTGGCGCATGTTTCACAGGCGAGACGCAATGAAACGCAACAGCCTGATTATGGGCGCCGCCTTTGCCGCCATGGCATCGGCCGCGCTGGTTCTGACCTCGGCCAATGCCGAGGAGGTCACCACCGGCCATGAGGCGGCGATCAAAGCCTGCTCGACGGTCAATCCTTCGCAGCCGGTCAGCGTTGTCAACGCCGTCGACGACGGCAGCGGCATCGGGTTCAGCCTTGTGTGGCTGAACGACAAGGACGGCAATCTGTGGATGTGCGACGCCAATGCCGACGGCAATGTCTACGCCTACTCGATCTTGACCGGCGACCTGCTGGAAGGGGCCGGTGGCGAGTTGATCGGTCTCCAGGTGACCGCCGATGGCGGCATCGACGGCGAGCCGCAGCAGATCGCCGAGAAGGTGTGCGTCGCGCATGCCGGCGAGGGCGGCAAGATGCTGGCGATCGCGCCCGACGGGCTCGAGGTCGACCCGGGCTTCGTCATCTTCGTGCAGAACGCGGAAGGCGTGACCTATCTGTGCAACGCCACCGGTGACGCCATGATCTGGGCGTTCGAGCGCCGCCGGTCGGCGATCCGCTCACGCTCGAGCAGCAGACGAGCTAGGCCGCTGCGCCTAGGGCACTACGGGAGATGGCCGGGAGTCGATCTCCCGGCCATTTCTTTGCCGTCAGACCGACTGACGCTCTTGCATGCTCCGTTCCGGCGCGAACTCGCCGACCAGTTCATCGATCATGCGCGCATAGAGACGGTAGGCGAGCATGTTCAGCCCCAGCCGGGCCGCGAGCGCGGCGGGGAGAATGTGACGAGCGTAGAGGAGGCAAAGGCGCGCGGCGCGGGTTTCGCGCGGCAGCCGCGCCAGGATCAGCGGCGCAAGCCGGTAATAAGCGGCGATCTCGCTCCCGCCACCCGGCCTCACGGCCAGCACCCGGTCGCGGTAGCGCCTGAGCGTCCTGAGCTCGAAGCAGCCGTCGTCGAGCCCGAGCGCCTCGCAGCAGGCGGTGGTGATGAAGCAACCCTCGGGCGGCTCGCATTTTTGAGCGGCGGCAAGCGCGGCCAGGGCGTCCTTGCGCTCGGTGGCCCAGGCCAGCCCCCTGCGCAGGGTCTCGCAGTCGAGCTTGAAGCGGCAGGCCTCCTTGTCACCGAGCTTCACCGCCATCTCGATCGACTTTGCTTCGCGGAACAGTGGCGCGCAGGCCAATGGCAGTACGATGCTGACCTTGTCGTCGAAGATGTTGGTGCAGTTGCCGCACAGCGGCTCGTCGATGACGACCGCGCCGGCCTCGTTCTTGACGATTAGGCGGTTGGCCCGCTCGATCAGGAATTTCTTCGGTAATGGCGTCTCGTCGGGATCGCCATAGACCACGATCTTGCCCTCGAAGCTGGCCGCGACCTGGATTTCGATACGCAGATCGCACGAGCCGGCATCGACGAAGCTCACCTCGTTGATGCGCGCGCCGGCCTGCTTGTCGGTGGCCTGGGCCTTCCACGGGCCGAACGGCTTCGACTCGAAGCAGTCTTTCTTGGCGGCAAGCGCGCGCTGCATGGACGGAAGACGCAGCGAAGCAGCGGCGGCAATGAGAAGGCCGAGCGTGCGGCGGCGCGTAGATTTGAGCATGATCGGCCTTGTCGAATTGGCGGGCTGGGGACACTAGCAAACCAGGCAGCCTACAAGGGCTTCGCGTGGAGGTCGAATATATCGACCTGCCCAGGCGGGCAATGGGCCGAGTGACGACCTGACGCAATTCCGCACGATCGTGAATTATTCGATGCCTCTGCTGTAAGGGAGGGGCCGGCGTGTCAGCGCGGCATCGGGCGCGTGCAGAAATCGTCCGGCTGAGTAGAGCCGATTAACCTAGCGGCGGGAAATAGTCGGCCGCGGTGGCGGCGTTAAACCCGTCTGCAACTCCCTTGGACGACCCTCGATCAAAGACGGGCTCAATCCGAGCCATGAGGGGGCATGAGTTATGAGGTATCTGTCAGATCGTTATCGGCCCGAGCTGCATTATATGCGCGGGCCTGGGCCAAAATGGCTCGAGAAGCACGCCGGACAGTCGGGCGCGATCGTGGTGCCGAGCGAAGGCCATCATGACGCTACCACGCCGATCCGCCGCATCGAGCTGATCTTGCGCCAGTGGCTGCCGGCCAAGTGGCGCCTCGTCCATCGCACCGTCCGGGATATCAGGTGGGACCCGGCCGATCGGCTCGGACCTTGGTCGGTGTAACGCGGCTGGGTCAAGGTTTGGAGGCTTGGCGTCGCTGAAGCTCGCTGGCGATGTTGGCCGCCGCCGCGTCGAGTCTCGCAATGGTATGGGAGTCGGTTGAGGATTGCTTGAGGCGCGCGCAGGCGCTTTGGGCGACCATCAGCTGTTTGTCGTCGACGTCGCCGCCGGCGAGCAGTTTGGTCGAAGGGTCGAGGCAACTGGACAAGTCCTCGCCCGCAGCCTTGGCGGCGGCGCCGACCGGCGCGGGGCCGTGAACGGCCACGCAGCACAAAATGAGGGCAAGCACGGTCCGTGGCATGATGTCCTCCCGATTTGTTTTCAGCAGACGATCAGTATGAAGTACGGCTCCCGCGGGGCCAACTAAGCAATGGGCGCAGTGGACGGGGTGGCTGGGGGACCGGCGGCCATGCATTTGCAGAACTTTGGGCCGTCCCCCTAGCATGGCAGAGGAGCTCTGCTTGCGGTGCGGAATGAACCGCTAGAGCCGGGATATTCGTAAGGTGAAACAACGATTAGTTTGCATAGCCAGGCCTCCCTAGGAGAGGATTGTATTCCTTTCTCTAATAAAGCCTATAGTTGTAGATTTTCTGCACTCGATGCGATGAAACCAGTGCGCGACGCTGCTTGGGAGTGAAAAGTATCGTTATGGTTGGGCCACAGATGATTTTAAGAGGAAAATATGACCTTTGATGCCCTGGAAGCCAAGCAGGCAGAATCGGTGGCACTGGACGCGCAGCAGCACTTAGCGCGTCTGATCGACAGTTCTCCTGATGCCATCATCTCCACTGACAAGGATGGAAACGTCGCGTTTTTCAGCGAAAACGCTGAGGCACTGTTCGGCTATCGAGCGAAAGAGGTTTCCGGGCGAAACATCTCGGTGCTCTACGGTGATGTGGCAGGGGCGAGGCAGGTCGCCTTGGAGATGCGCAAGCACGGGGGTACCGTTTCTTCCCTGGAAAGCATCATGCTCTCCAAGGATGGTAACAACATTCCGGTTCTGATCTCGGCTTCCTTTCTCTTCAACGAGAAGGGGGAGGAGGTAGGGACGGTCGGGTTTGTCAGAGACTTGCGAGAGCCCAGGCTCCAAGAGGAGGCACTCGACGAACTCAGTATGGAACTGAGAACGGCTCGCGAACGATTCCAGTACGTGCTGACAGTCACACCTGGAGTCATTTACACCACCCAAGCCTCAGGCAATTACGCGTGCACGTTCGTCAGTGAGAACGTGAACGCAGTGATGGGATTTGCACCATGGGAAATGATTGAAGACCCCGAGTTCTGGTTTTCGCGTCTTCATCCAGACGACGCTGGTCGGGTCGTGCCAACGATGCAGTCTTTAATAAAGCAAGGCGGAGGCACCATAGAGTACCGGTTGCGTAACCGAGACAGAAACTACATCTGGATTCGAGACACCTTTAGAGTGATCCGCGACAACATGGGCCGACCGCTTGAGCTTGTAGGATCTTGGGCGGATATATCCTACCACAAGCAAGCCGAGCAAGCGCTTGGGGAGCGCACGGCGGTGATCAATGACCTGCAAGCGTTCGTCGCTGCCAGTCCGGCAGTCATTTATACCACCACGCAAACCGATGACGGCTTTGCATGTAGGTTTGTCAGCGAGAGTCTGAATTCTACTACAGGTTATTCGCCTGGAGAGATGCGCGATGATCCGAAGTTTTGGGCCAAGCACGTCCACCCCGAGGATGCTTCGAATGTTTTCGCCGATATCGAGCGACTAATCGGCCAGGGTGGAGGAACGCTGGAATACAGGTTTCGGCACAAGCGAGGAGATTACATCTGGATTGAGGACACTTTCAGGGTCGCTCCCGAAAAGGCGGGAAAGCCGAAGGAGATCGTCGGCTCCTGGGCAGACATTACCGACCGTAAGAACATTGAATCCGCGCTGCATCGACTTTCCAAAGAGGTGGAACAACGCAACGAATTCATCCGCGAAGC
>Ga0075342_1000034_pt1 | contig 29673 bp, 27 predicted proteins | sample RushOxbow_ThreeS_3_FD_120085 | JGI IMG/M metagenome (GOLD analysis project Ga0075342, IMG submission 120085) | Natural and restored wetland microbial communities from the San Francisco Bay, California, USA, that impact long-term carbon... | ecosystem: Environmental > Terrestrial > Soil >...
ACCAGCAGCCGCACCGGCCAGTCGAGCCCGGCATCGGGATCGGCGGTGATGAACAGCGTGCCGAGCGGCGGATTGCCGAACACCAGCAGGGTCGACGGCAAGAGCGTGATGCCGGCATCGGCGGCGAGCTTCGACTGATCGATCTCGTCGAAGAACTTGATGCCCTTGTCGGCGATGTCCTTCTTCATGCGGTCGATGGTCTCGGACATGGGATAGGCGCTCTTGAACTTGACGATGCCGTCGTCGGCGGCCTCGACCGGCGCAAGCACTGAAAAGGCGAGGACGACCGCCAGCGCGGCAGAGGAAATCAGACGTATAAGCATGGACTTATCTCCTATCGGCGGGCCGATTCCGGGCCGAAACCTTGTGGCTTGGAGCATGGCGAAATTCGCTTCCAAGCTGAAATGCCGCTTCGCTTCCAATTCCATGCCGCGCGGCTATGGTCGGTGTGGAGAACCCGCCGCTAACCGGGCGGAAAGGAGGCCCGGGGTAGAGGCTCATGCCAAAGGCTAGCTCGGGGACAAAGGCGAAAGGAGCCCTGCCATGCGCGTTGCCATAGTTGTTGCATTCCTTGCCGCCGCCAGTTTTCTGGCGCCGGGATCGGCCTCCGGGGCCGCTCTCGCCCTTGGCGACCAGGCCGCCCTCAGCCGCGAGGCGAACACCGCCGCGGTCGAGCCGGTGGCCCGCCGCTAGGCCCGCACCAAGCGCTCGGTGGCGAAGTCGCCGCGCCGCTACAACTGGTCCTATTACCCCTACTGGCGGCCCTATCAGTATCGCTATTGGCAGTTCTACTACCCCTTTGGCGGCCCGCTGTTCTAGGCGGTTCGGTAATTAGGGGGTAACAGCGCGCACTCTCGTTATGGCAGAGTGCGCGCGTGACCGTCCCCTCAGACCAGAATTCCGTCCGCGCGCTCGAACTTGCACGCCAAGGCCTGACCCGCCCTGGCGCGCCTCCCGCCTTGCCCAGTCGCCTGCTGGTGGTCGACGTCGAGCGCCAAGTCGCGACTTGGTTCGAGTCGGGCGCGGCGATCGCCGCTTGGCCGGTGTCGACGGCTCGGAACGGTGTCGGCGGCGAGGAGAACTCGTTCCGAACCCCGCCGGGCTGGCACTGCATTCAGGCGCGGATCGGCGAGAGCGCAGCGCCAGGCACCGTGTTCGTGTCACGCGAGCCGACCGGCGCGGCATGGCGCGGCGAGCCCGGCGAAGCCGATCTGATCCTGACCCGCATCCTCACGCTCGACGGCCTGGAACACGGCGTCAATCGCGGGGCGGGCTGCGACTCGCTCAAGCGCTACATCTATCTCCATGGCACCAACCAGGAACAGGCGCTCGGGCGGCCGCTGTCGCATGGTTGCGTGCGCCTGTCCAATAACGACATTACGCAGCTGTTCGACCGCGTGCGCGAAGGCGATCTGGTGTTCGTCGCCGCGCCGCAAGCGCTGGCGATCCCCGATCCGTGGGGCGGCGGACGGTTTCACTATGCGGGCCTCGGCGGCGCCGGCATGAGCGCGCTCGCCCAGTTCCAGGTGATGACTGGTGGACGGGTGAGCGGCAGCGACCGGGCGTTCGACCGCGGCGAGCGGGCCGGAATGCGCGCCCAGCTCGAGCGACTCGGCATCGCCGTGCTGGCGCAGGACGGCAGCGGGCTTGGGCCCGACTGCGCGGCGCTGGTGGTGTCGACCGCGGTCGAGGACACCGTGTCCGACGTGGCGGTGGCGCGCGAGCGCGGCATTCCCATCATCCACCGCTCCGAGCTGCTGGCCCATGTCGTGGCGCGGCATCGCTCGATCGCGGTCACCGGCACGAGCGGCAAGTCGACGGTCACCGCGATGGTGTTCGCCATCCTCAGGGGCGCCAGCCGCGACCCGTCGGTGATCGCCGGCGGCGATCTGCCTGAGCTCGAGGCGCAAGGGCTGCCGGGCAACGCCTATGCCGGTGCCTCGAATCTGCTGGTGGTCGAAGCCGACGAGAGCGACGGCAGCCTGGTGCGCTATGCGCCCGCCATCGGCGTGATCCTCAACCTCCAGCGTGACCACAAGGAGATGACCGAGGTCGCGGCGATGTTCGCCACCTTGCGGGCGCGGGTGCGCGAGACGCTGGCGGTGGGCGACAGCGACAATCTCGATCCGTTCGCCGGCGGGGCGCGGCGATTCGGGTTAAGCGCGCGGGCAGATCTGCGTGGCGAAGATGTCGAGCTTGGTCCCACGTCCAGCCGGTTTCGCGTGGAAAACACGATGTTCGAGCTGCCGGTGCCGGGTGCGCACAATGTCGCCAACGCGCTTGCCGCCATCGCTGTCTGCCGCAGCTTGGATGTAAGGCTCGATGAGATGGTAACGCCGCTCGCCGCCTTCCGCGGTATCGGCCGGCGGTTCCAGACCGTGGGTCAGGCACGCGGCGTCGAGGTGATCGACGATTTCGCCCATAATGCCGACAAGATCGCGGCGGCGATCCGGACCGCCAAGCTGCGCGGGCACCGCGTGCTGGCGATCTATCAACCGCACGGCTATGGGCCGACCCGTTTTCTGCGCCGCGACTTCGTCACCACCTTTACGCGCGAGCTTGGCGAAGACGACCGGCTGTGGATGCTCGAAGTGTTCTATGCCGGCGGCACTGCCACGCGCGATTTTTCGGCGGCCGATATCGTGGCCGAGATCGGCGCACTCGGAACTTGCGCCGAGTTCGCCGCATCGCGGGAGGAGCTCACCGCCCGTATCGCCGAAGTGGCGCAGTCCGGCGATCTCGTGCTGGTGATGGGCGCGCGCGATCCCACGCTAAGCGAGCTGGCGCGCGCGATCCTGGCCGCGCTCAAACAAACCGAAGTGGCGACGGCGAAATAGGCGGGGTCAATTGCCGAACAGGCCGGGGATGGCGACGCCGCCGCCGATGACGCGCCCGCCGTTCCACGCGCTGCGCTTCTGCTTTCGGGCGACGACCGGCACGTCCTCCGTGATCGTCTCGGCCTTGCCGAACAGCGCCTCGGCCATCTTCTTGTCGAGCCCGTAGACGTCGTCATAGGTCTGCATCTTGCCGATCCCGTCGAAGGCGACGGTGAAATAGGTGAGATGCACCGGCACCGGCCGGCTGAGCATGACCCCGCTGTTGCGCCCTTTGGCGAGCTGGTCCTTGACCTGCTGCTCGGTCCAACCCTTGTCCTCGGCGAGCAGGACCAGCGCCAGGCGATCGGGCTGATGCACCCGGATGCAGCCATGGCTCAAGGTGCGCACGGTCTCCTTGAACAGCTCGGGTTGCACCGTGTCGTGCATGTAGACCGCGTGGCGGTTGGGGAAATTGAATTTGAGCGAGCCCAGCACATTGTCCGGCCCAGGCGCCTGGGTGAAGGTGTAGCTGAGAATATTGGCATGTTGCCAATCAACGGTCTCGGCATCGACCGGGCGTCCCCGAAAGCTGACCGTAAGCTGGTTGTCGCGCAGCACGGAGGTGTCCGGCACGCCGTCCCTGATTTGCCGCAGGCGCGGCTGGAGATCCTCGATCTTGATGGTCTCGGGCACGGTCCAATCCGGATTGAACACGATCGAGCGCATGTCGGCGGAGAAGATCGGGGTCGCGTATTTGACCTGCCCGACGATGGTCTTCTCAACATAGATGGATTTCCCACCCTTCACGATCCTGGCGGTGAAGGCGGGAATATTGTCCCAGACGTAGTAAGAGCCGAGGTTGGCGGGCATCCAGCGCCAGCGCTCCATGTTGACGATGAGCCGCTGAATGGCGCCGTCGCTGCTAGGCTTGCGCCCCTTGGCCTTGCTCGCGGCCACGGCCTTGATCAGCACCTGGCGGAGGCCCTCGAACTGCTCCTGATTCGGCTGCAGCGAGGTTAAATAGGTGCCGGGTGTCGCCGAGCCCGCGAGCTCGATCAACACCGCCTTCGGATCGGCGAGATTGGGCTTCTGATCGAACAGATCGCTGATGCGCGCCGGCGTGAGCCGCCCGCCGCGGGCGTAGCGCGCATATTTCAGGGCGGCCAGATCGAGCTTGAGCTCGTCGATGGCCTGGTCCTCGGTGGTGGCCGGCAAGTCCGACACGGGCGGCAGGTCGAAGGCCTGTGGCGGCAGTCCCCAGTCGCCTGCCTTCTGGATTTCGGCGATGAGGCTCTGGGCCCTGGCCGAAAAGCCCATGCCGGTGATCCAGATCGGCGGCTCGCTGCGCTCGCCGTAGAAGGCTTCAAGGGCGGCAAGGTCGTCGGCGGCGGCTCCCTTGCGCAGCGCCGGGTCCTTGAGCTTGTCCCTGATGGCGGCGACGACGGGGTGCGCCGGTTTAGGCTCCTCGGCCACGTTGGGTGTGGCCGATTCGGCGGGACCGGCGGCTTCCGCGGGCGCCGGCTCGACCTCGCTCGGCGCGGTGGCCGCCGTCTCGGTAGGCTTCCGGCTGGTGTCGGTTGGCGGGGTCGCGGCAGTGTCGGTGCCATCGGCCGGCGCGCGGGCGATTTCGCCATCGGGCGCCGCGGCCGGACCGACCGACGGCTCGTCGTCGGATGCCGAGGCCGGGGCGGGAAATTCGGAGTGGGCCTCATCGCGGGCCGGCGCGGCCGGCGGCGCGGAAGCGAGACCGCCCGGCTGCGCCTCGACGGCATAGGCAGCGCCCGCAATCACGCCAGCCAGTATAAAGACCTGGGAAGCGGCGCCGAAAGCCGCCACTAAGGCTCGTCCGCCCATGTCGAAAATCCCTCGTAGCCCCTTAAAGTTAGTCCGAGCGACGGGCAACCACCACCCTCATTTGGCGGTTGCGTTGCCATCCTCTCGGCACCGTTGCTGAGAAGCCGCCATTTGCGACTTTGGCGAGCGCGGCGCCAGATAGACTTCCCTCAGGGCTTGGCTATGATCGCGGCCCTCGGGTCCGCCGCAGAAGGCAAATCTCGCATGTTTCCGATCGGCGACGACAACTCGCAGCGGCGGACCACTCCGGTCGTAACCTTCGCGCTGATCGCCCTCAATGTGCTGGTGTTCCTGGCCGAGCTGTCGGGCGGTGACCAGTTCATCACCAATTGGGCGTTCGTTCCCTCGCGATCCTCTGAGCATCCCGAAGCCAATGCGGTGACGCTGTTCTCGGCCATGTTCATGCATGGCGGCTGGCTCCACCTGTTCGGCAACATGCTGTTTCTGTGGATCTTCGGCGACAATGTCGAAGACCGGTTCGGCCACGTCAAATTCCTGATCTTCTATTTGCTGGCCGGTCTGGCGGCCACGTTCTCGCAATATTGGGTCTCGCCCGGATCGACTGTCCCCAATGTCGGCGCCTCGGGCGCCATCGCCGGCGTGCTGGGGGCGTACATTCTGATGTTCCCGCAGTCGCGGGTGAATGTGCTGCTCGGGCGGCAGATCGTGGCCATGCCCGCCTTCGCCGTGCTCGGGCTCTGGATCGTGTTGCAGCTGGTGAGCGGCGTCGGCACGATCGCCCATACCGACGAAAGCGCGGGCGGCGTTGCTTACATGGCCCATATCGGCGGCTTCGCCTCCGGCTTGCTGATGACTTTTCTGTTTCGCGGCCGGGAGAGTTCCGGCATCTCCACCTGACTCCCGGTCAGACCGCACCGAGAAAATCGCGCTTGCCGATGTCGACTCCGCAGCGCCGCAGGATGGCGTAGGCGACGGTGGCGTGGAAATAGAAGTTGGGCAGCACGAACTGCACCAGATAGGGCTCGCCCTTGAAGTGCAGGGTCTGGCCGCCAACCGTGAGCGCGATGTCGCGCGTCTCCGATCCGTCGATATCCTTGGGCGCGAAGCTCTCGACGAACTTCACCGTCTTGGCGATGCGCGCCTTGAGTTCCGCAAAGCTGCTCTCGTCATCGGCAAATTTGGGGACCTCTACCCCGGCCAGCCGGGCCGCGGCGCCCTTAGCGGAATCCGACACCAACTGAATCTGACGCGTGAACGGGAACATGTCGGGCGCGAGCCGCCAGTTCAGCAGCACCTCGGGCTCGATCTCGCGTTCGGCGGCATAGGCTTCGGCCTTGTCGAGGATGGCCGAGAGAATCTTCAGCGTCTTGGCAAAGGCCGGAATCGAGGCCTGATACATTCCAAACGGCATAGTGGGGTCACCTTCATTGATCGGTAGAGGAATGGCGCGAATTTAGCAGCCCGCGCCCCCGGGCCCTCATCACGATCCGGCGACCTGGCGACGCGGGGGCTCGCGCGCTTCAAGTAGCGGCTCGCGGCTCAGCCGCCCTGCGGTGCGACGGCCTGCACGATCGGCGCAAGGTGGCGCGCGTGGTCCCAGCCGCCGCCTTCCTAGGTGAGGCCGAGCCGGACAATGACCAAATTGCGCGACGGCCTGGGCCTCGATCCCCAGCGCGCCGACCGGGAAAATGCGCTTCCGCCACTTTGGCTTCGGCGCCTTCTTCGGCTTGGACCGACCAAACCAATTAGAGCCTGGCGCAATCAGGGTGTGATCACCCAAATAATGCTTTGCCACTGGGCCCTGGTTCAGCAAGAGGGTAAGAACGACATTGATATTCGTGCGCTCTGTTACCTTTCACAACGCGGCAATACTTACCCGGTGTGCATTGGCCGCGCGGCACTTCATTACGCGGGCACAAGCCAATAGGATTTGGACAGTTGCTTACAACTGCGCCCGTCGCACAGCTCTGAGCGGGGGTCGCTCGACCCTGTATCGAACCAACAGCCCGCGAAAGCCGCTGCCGGGACCAAAACCAAGACGAGAGTGATGAGCGCAGTAGCAATAATCGCTTGCACTATGGATAAGGAGGGCTTGAGCCGGCGACACCCGCGACTGATCCGCTGCGATGACATGATCGCCCCCGATCCCCGTATCGGGGCAGCGTAGCACGCTAGCTGCGTCAGTGTCCTGGCATCGAGCTAACGCCGGACGGCGGCGTCAGGCCCATCCAAAAGCGGCAGCCATAGGCCTCTGCTTCCCAGATGCTTCCCGGCGGAATTTCTTGGGAAGCAGAAAAACCCGGAACCCCTTGAAAATGCTGGTGCCGCAAGAGGGATTCGAACCCCCGACCCCATCATTACGAATGATGTGCTCTACCAGCTGAGCTATTGCGGCTTGGCGCCCCAAAGGCGGCGCGGAAAAGCCTCTCCGTGATTACTGGCAATATCGGCATGGCGCAAGCAAGGCGCCGGGGCAAGCGATGCCGGTTTCAGCGGATTTGCGCGGCGCGCAAGCGCTCGAGCGAGGTCGGGCTTTGGGACTCGTCGGTCTCGGCCTGGGCCACGCCCGGATCGTCAGGGGGGCGCTCCGGCACGAAGATTGACGGCTTGGGCTTCGGTGCTGCCGCCGCCGGCGCCGGCCGCGGGGCCTTGGGAACAGCGTCGGCTTCCTTTTCGCTCGCCGGTCTGACTTCGACCACCTCGCTCACGCGCGGCAAAGCGAGCGACGGCTCAGGCTCCGGCACGATCGGCTCGTCGATCAGCAGCGTGTCGTCGCCGCGGCCGATGGCGTCGACCGGCGCCTTCCACTCGAAACCATCGACCGCGCCGGTGACCGGCGACACCGGCAGCCAGCGGTCGGACACATAGCCGTCGGCGATCCAGGCGCGGTCGCGCGGCGCTCTGACCGCGCGCGCCAGCCATTCCCGCTCGCGGCCCTTGTCGCCAAGCTCGCCCGCCTCGATCCGCGCCATCAGCGTGCAGATGCGGGCCGGCGGCCGGCCGTCGAGATAGGGCGCCAGCGCGGTGCGCGCCTCGTCCCATTCATGCGCCTCGATGGCGGCGCTGGCGACGGCGATCGGCCCCTCGACATCGTCGGGCGTGAGGCTGGCCAGATATTTGACACGCTTCACCCGCTCGCGCGGCGCATCGCCCGGCTTGGTGAAGGCATAGACCATTGCGAGGTCGGGATGGGGCGAAAGCTTCCAGGTGCGGGTGATGACGCGCGACGCCTGACGGCTCTCCGCTCTGGAAGCGAGGATGCGGCCGGCGATCTCGGCTGCCGGCACCAGCGACGGCGCGAGCCGCAAGGCTTCGCTCGCCAAGGTCAGCGCCTTGTCGGGATTGGCGACTTCGGCCTCGCGCGCTTCGGCGGTGAGCAGCACGGCGCGGCGGCGGAGCGCCGTGTCGGAGTCGACATGGCCGTTGGTGCGGGCGATGGCGAGCGTGTCGAGCGCGCCTTCGAAGTCGCCGGCGCGGGCCTGAAGGTCGAACAAGGCATTGACCCCCCAGCCAAGCTTCGGATCGCGCTTGACCGCCTGCTCGGCCAGAATCCGCGCCGCTTCGTTGTCGTCGCGGCGGCGCGCTTCGAGAAACAGCCCGCGCAAGCCGAGCAGCTCGGTCTCGGGCCGGTCGAGCATGTCCTCAAACGCGCGCCGCGCGGCGATCCGGTCGCCCTTGAGCTGGGCGGCCTGGGCTTTGAGCAGCGCCGTCAGCGGCTCGCGCGGCAGATTGCGTCCGGCGATGCCGGCATAGCGCTGAGCGAGCGCGCGGTCACCGACGCCAATGGCCAGCAGTCCGCGCGACAGGGCGTCATAGCCTTGTTGCCGACGGCGCTCCTGGACATGCGCCGCGATCGCCGCGGGACGCGTGAACAGGTAGCGCAACAGTGCCCACAGCGCGATCAGCAGTGCCACCAGCATGCCGACCGCGAGCGTGAACACAAAGGCCGAGGTCTCGATCTGATAGCCGAGCCACTCGATATTGATGGTGCCGGGACGGTCGGCGAGCCAAGCAAGCCCGGCCGCGGCCGCGACGACAGCAAGAGTGAAGAGGAGGATGCGGATCATCGGTCTATTGCGGTGTTTGAGCGTCACCGCCCATCGACACCAGCAGGACTCCTTCAAGCCGCGTCAAGGTCTCGTCGGCGCCGAGCCGGGCATGAGCCTGGCCGAGCCAGGCCGAGAAAGTCTCGCGCGCCGGGGCGTCGAGGGTCTCCACCTCTTTCACCGCCGCGGCGAGATCGTCTTGGTCGAGCGCGGTCTGAGCGCGGGCGAGCGTGGCGGCAGGCCCACCGCCGGCCGGCGGCTCGTCGATGCGCCGGATTTTCACCAGCGACTGCGCGCTCGCCATCAGATTGTCGACCAGCGAGCCGGCTGCCGGCGGTGGCGCAGCAAGCGTCACATCCCTAGCGGCGGCGAAGGAGCGGACCAACTCGGGCATGGTGGGGATGCCGCTCTCGGCATGGGCCGGCAACACGCCCAGGTCACCGACCGACGGCGCCAGTGAGCTGATGGTTTCGAGCTCTGCCGCGTAAGGCCTGCCGTCGCTGACTGCGGCGCGCAGATTGGCGAAGGCGATGGCGACCGTGGCCGACCTCGCGCCCGCCGACTCCGTGCCGATGGCGGTGACGATTTCCGCAAGTGACGTTTCGAGCTTGGCGATCCGGTCGGTGAGCGTGGCAAGCTCGGGCTCCAGATCGGCGGTGACGCCGCCGCCGAGCTCAGCCTCGGCGAGAGCGCCGAGCTTGGCCTTGAGGGCGGCAAGCTCGGTCTGCATCTGTTCGAGCGCGGAACCCGTGGCGCCCTGCCCTGCGGCGAGCGCGGCGGCGATCTTGGCATCCAGGCGCTGCTCGGCCTCGGCGATCTGCTGGGCGATGGCGGCGGCGGTCGCGACCGAACCGCCGTCACTGGCGGTGTCGGCCAACGTCTTGAGCGAGGCCTCGAGTTTGGCGACCCGGTCGGACAGCGCGGTTAGGTTGGGCGACCCTTCGTTGACGCTCGTTTGCAGCACTCCAACCTGCGCCTTGAGGGCCGCCAGTTCTTCGGTAGACGCGGCCGGCGCGGCCTCAAGCTTGGCGAGCCGTTGTTCCAGCGCGGCGACGTCGGGCGCAGGGGGCGTGTCCGGCTGGAGATCGAGGTGGCTCCAGGCAAGGCCCAGCGCGGCGACGCCTACCACGCCGCCGAGCAGTCCCGCGAGGCAATGCGTGAAGAAGCTTTTCACCCGACCGGGGCGGGCCGCCGGCGGCGTTCCGGCCTCATGGCTGGTGGCCGCTTCGCCACCGGCAGGGCTCTCGCTGTGCGCCGGCGCGGCCTGAGGCTCGGCGCTCGCCGCCTCGCCCGGCGCCGGCTCGGTCTTAAGCTCGGTCGCGGTGCCCTCGATGGTCTGGGCCGGGCGCTTGGCGGCGCCGCCGGGGCTCTGATCCTGATCGCCGAAAGGATGTGCCATCACGCCTTAACCTCACGCCTACCGCAGATTAGCCTCACAAGGATGCCGCCTCGGAGTCCACGAGCGCAAGGATATCTTCCTCGCTCGGATGCGCCGCCACGCGGACCTTCCCGCCAAGCGGTCGAACCGCTTTTGCTACCGCCTCGGATAGGCAATAGCAAACGAGACCCTGCGCCTGCGTTACCAGCCCGTGCTTGGCCGCCAATTCGGCAAAGGTCTTGGCCGTCCGCGGCGACATCAGAATGACGCCATCGAGTGCGCCGGCCTTGAGCATGCCCAAGGCTTGGTCCGGCAACGCGTCCGAGGGAACCGCGCGATAGAGCACGACGCGCTTCACGGTAAAGCCCCGCGCCTCGAGCGCCGATTTCAGGTCGAAGGCGATCGCGTCGCCCGCCAGGTGCACCAGGGAACCTCGGCCCGGCTCGTGGTCCCTCGCGATCAACTTGGCCAGCTTCGCCCCGGTTCCGGGGCCGATGGTCACATCTTCAAAGCCGAGCGAGCGGGCCTCACCGGCGGTGGCGTCGCCCACGGCGAGCAGCGGAAGCTTGTGCGCTTCGCCGAATGCGGGATGCGCGGCAAGCGCCCGCAGCGCATTTCGGCTGGTGGCGATCAAGGCTCGTGCGCCCTCAAGCTCCAGCGGCGCGGCGGGGTCGAACACGATGGTCAGTAGCGGCGCGAGCACCGGCTCGTGGCCACGCGCCGCAAGCTGCTCGGCCTCGCGGCCGGCATCCGGCTCGGGCCTGGTGACGAGCAGGCGCATCACACCAGGCTTGCGATGAAGTCAGGGCCGGCGCGGGCGCGCAACTCTTCGCCGGCATCGGCCCCGATGTTGAGGCTATTCGCGGCAGTGCCGGTCAGCTCGACCTCGTACCATTCGCCGCCGTCAGGCGTGAGGATCAGCCCGCGAAAACGCACGATCCCGTTGGCGATTTCGGCGAGGCCGGCGATCGGCGTCTTGCACGAGCCGTCGAGGCGGGCAAGGAAGGCGCGCTCGCAGGCGACCGCCGCCGCCGATACCGCGTCGTTGAGCGGCGTCAGCAACGCGCGAGTCGCGGCGTCATCGCTCCGGCAGGTCACGCCGATCGCACCTTGGGCCACGGCCGGCAGCATCTCCTCGGTCGAGAGGATGGAGGTGGCGTGCGAGGCGAGGCCGAGGCGTTCGAGCCCGGCGAGCGCGAGCAGCGTGGCGTCGGCCTGGCCCTCGGCCAGTTTGTTGAGCCGGGTCTCGACATTGCCGCGAAGTTCGACGACGCGCAGGTCGGGACGGGCCCGCCTCACCTGGGCCTGGCGCCGCAAGGAGGACGTGCCGACAGTCGACCCCGGTGCAAGCGTGTCGAGCGACGGCGCCTTGGAGCTGACGAAGGCGTCGCGCACGTCGGCGCGCGGCAGGATGGCGGCGATGCAAAGCCCTTTCGGGAGATCGGTCTCGAGGTCTTTCATCGAGTGCACCGCGAGGTCCACGTCGCTTCTGAGCAAGGCTTCGTCGATCTCCTTGGAGAACAGGCCCTTGCCGCCGAACTCGCGCAGCGGCTTGTCCTTGATCCGGTCCCCGGAGGTGGTGATCGTGCTCAAACCGACATCGCCTTCGCCGAGACCGTTCGCCTCGAGCAGGCGCGCCCAGACATGCCGCGCCTGCCACAGGGCGAGCGGGCTGCCACGAGTGCCGATCAGGAGGGGCCGGCTGGACACGTTGAACTCCTTGAATTGCCTTGCCTAATGGCGCAAGTCTCGCTCGCGTTATGACCCCTTTCCGCGTCCCCTTCAATCGGGCGCTATAGAGGCTCCATGGGTACGGCTCGAACGGACGCTCCCCTTCACGTGCTCGGCATCGAGACGAGCTGCGACGAAACCGCCGCCGCGGTGGTGCGCCGTGCGGCGGACGGGCGGGGCGAAACCCTGGCGAATGTGGTGCGCTCGCAGCTCGACCTGCACGCGGCCTATGGCGGCGTGGTGCCGGAGATCGCCGCCCGCGCCCATGTCGATCTGCTCGACGCGGCGATCAAGCAAGCGCTGGCGGAAAGCGGTCTCGGCTTCGAGGCGGTCAACGCAGTGGCCGCGACGGCGGGGCCGGGCCTGATCGGCGGCTTGATCGTCGGCGTCACTACCGGCAAGGCGATCGCCCTTGGCCTCGGCAAGCCGTTCATCGCCATCAATCATCTCGAGGCGCACGCGCTCACCGCCGGCCTCACCGATGGGCTCGACTTTCCCTATTTGCTGCTGCTGGTGTCGGGCGGCCACACCCAGTTGCTGATCGTCAACGATGTCGACTCTTACCAGCGGCTCGGCACCACACTCGACGACGCGCTCGGCGAGGCGTTCGACAAGGCGGCCAAGCTGCTCGGGCTCCCCTATCCCGGCGGCCCCCAAGTGGAGAGCCACGCGTTGCGCGGACGCGCCATTGTTCCCCTGCCTCGCCCTATGACCGGACGGCCTGAGCCGCATTTCTCGCTCGCCGGATTGAAGACCGCGCTCAGGCACGCGGCTCAGGCACGCGAACCGCTGTCGGAACAAGACGTTGCCGATCTCTGCGCCAGCTTCCAAGAGGCGGTGGCCGATATCGTCAGCGACCGAACCGCGCGCGCGTTCGACATCTATGGCGAGCGGCTTGGGCCCACGGCGCAGAAAGTCCTGGTCGTGGCCGGCGGCGTTGCCGCCAACCAGCGGCTCAAGGCGGCGCTGGAAGCGGTCTCGCGTGCGAACGGCTTTCGCTTGGTGGTGCCGCCGCCGGAGTTGTGCACCGACAACGCCGCCATGATCGCCTGGGCCGGCGCGCTGCGGCTCAACCGCGGTCTGATCGACGATCTGGCGGCGCCGGTCCGCGCGCGCTGGCCGCTCGACCCCGACGCGCCGCCGGCCTTGGGGGCCGGCGTCAAGGCGTAAGCGCCCGATTTCACGCTCGGCGCAAAATCTGGCATATGAAGGCGGCGAGCAGAGGTTCGGCATGGCGTTTCAATCGGTCGGCATCGTGGGCGCGGGGGCATGGGGCAGCGCGCTCGCCATCACCTCGCGCCGGGCGGGACGCGACGTGCTGATATGGGCCTATGAGCCCGAGACGCTGGCCGACATCAGAGAGCACCACCGCAACGCGCTCTATCTTCCCGGCGTCAAGCTCGATCCAGCGATCGAGGCGACCGCGCGGCTGAACGAGGTCGCCAATTGCGACTTTCTGCTGATGGCCACGCCCGCGCAGCATGTGCGCGCGATCGCCGCGGAGCTGGCGCCCTATGTCAAGGACCAGCAGCCGCTGGTGATCTGCGCCAAGGGCATCGAGCAGGCGAGCGGCAGACTAATGTCGCAGGTGCTGCGCGAGGCCGCGCCGCAAGCGCAGATCGCCGTGCTGTCGGGACCGAGCTTTGCCACCGAGGTGGCGCGCGGGCTGCCCGCCGCTGTGACGTTGGCCAGCGCCGAGGAGGAACTCGGCCGGGCGCTATCCTTCGCCCTCAGCCATCCGCCATTCCGCTGCTATTGGAGCGACGACGTGATCGGCGCGGAGATCGGCGGCGCGGTGAAGAACGTCTATGCCATCGCCGCCGGCATCGTCGCCGGCAAGAAATTCGGCGCCAGCGCCCATGCCGCGCTGGTGACGCGCGGCTTTGCCGAGATGGTGCGGTTCGGCGCCGCGCTCGGCGCCCGGCGCGAGACGCTGACCGGGTTGTCGGGCCTCGGCGATCTGGTGCTCACCTGCGGCAGCCCGCAATCGCGCAACATGTCGCTCGGCATCGAGCTCGGCAAAGGCAAGAGCCTCGACCAGGTGCTCGGCAAGCGGCAGACCGTCACCGAGGGCGTCTACACCGCCGGCGCAATGGTGGAGATGGCGGCGGCGCGCGGCATCGACATGCCGATCGTGCAGGCGGTGCACGCGGTGATCTCGGGACTCAAGACGGTCGATGAGGCGATCGAGGCGCTGCTCAACCGCCCGTTGCGAGCCGAGCGGTGAACCGCCTCATGGACAGCCGGGAAGCCGCGCACTAGCCTGACGAGAGAGGGACCCCATGCTGTTTGCGCTGATTTGCACCGACAAGCCCGATAGTATCGCGGTTCGGCTGGCGACCCGGCCCGACCACGTGGCGTATCTGGAAAATCTCGGCGAGATCCTGGTGTTCGCCGGGCCGTTCATGATGGACGACGCGGCGACCATGAATGGCAGCCTAATCGTGATCGAGGCCACCTCGCTCGAAGCCGCGCGCACCATCGCCGCCGGCGACCCGTTCGCCAAGGCCGGCGTGTTCGAAAGCGTCGAGATCCGGCCCTGGTTGTGGACCATGAACAATCCCGACGAGGAGGAGTGAGCCTCAAGGCCGCTCGATCCTCATGGCCTATTGGCTGCTCAAATCAGAGCGCGAGACCTGGTCCTGGGACCAGCAGAAAAGAGAAGGGCGCAAAGGCGCGGAGTGGACGGGCGTGCGCAACTACCAGGCCCGCAACAATATGCGCGCGATGAAGAAAGGCGATCGCGGCTTGTTCTATCTCTCCGGCGGCGACAAATGCGTGGTCGGCATCGTCAAAGTGGTGAAGGAGGCGCATCCCGACTCGACCGATCCTACCGGCAAGTGGGACTGCGTCGACGTGGCCGCGGTCGCCGCCCTGCCCCATCCGGTCACGCTGGCCGCGATCAAGGCCGAGCCCAAGCTTAAGCCCATGGTGCTGGTCAAGAATTCGCGGCTGTCGGTGCAGCCGGTGACCGAAGCCGAATGGCGCAAAGTGTGCGCCATGGGCGGGATGGCCGATCCTCCGTAGTCTTAGTGCCGGAAGCCGACATGAGGTAAAGTCGGCCAAGCGGCTCCAACCAGGGAGGGGGAACGCCATGAATTTCACAGGGGTGAATTACGTCGCGATCATCATCGCCACGCTGGCCGCCTTCGGGCTCGGCGCGATCTGGTACACCGTGTTGTCCAAGCCGTGGATGCGTGCCCTCGGCAAGACCGAAGCGGAATGCCGCGAGCAGCAACAGCAAAAGCAGGGCGTGGCCAAGGTCCTGCCCTTCATCATCTGTCTCATTGCGCTGTTCGTCATGGCCTTGATGCTGGCCGGGCTGATGGGCCATCTCGGCGACGTCACCGTGCGCGGCGGCGTGGTCAGCGGTTTCTTCATCTGGCTCGGCTTCGTCATCACCACCATGGGCGTCAACCATGCCTTCAGCGGAGCCAAGCCGATGCTGACCGTCATCGACGGTCTGCATTGGCTGGCCGTGCTGCTGATCCAAGGCGCGGTGATTGGCGCCTTCGGCGTGTAGTCACAAGGGCGCCTCAAGGCGCCCACTATAAGTATATGTGTAGGGAGGAGCGGAATGTCCGAGCACAAGCACTACAAGATCGAGTCCGTGAAGGTCCCGAAGGAATGGAAAGAGCGCGCCTTCATCGATAAGGACGAGTACGACAAGCTCTACCGCGAGAGCGTCGAGAAGCCCGACAAGTTCTGGGGCAAGCAGGGCGAGCGGCTCGACTGGATCAAGCCCTACACTGTCGTCAAGAACACCTCGTTCGCCTATCCCGACGTGTCGATCAAATGGTTCGAGGACGGCAAGCTCAACGTCGCCGCCAACTGCATCGACCGGCATCTGAAGAAGCGCGGCAAGCAGGTCGCCATCATCTGGGAGCCTGACGGCCCGGACGAGGCCGCGCGCCACATCACCTATCGCGAGTTGCACCGAGAAGTGTGCCGCCTGGCAAATGTGCTCAAGGCCAATAGCGTAAAGCGCGGCGACCGCGTCACCATCTACCTGCCGATGATCCCGGAGGCGGCCTACGCCATGCTCGCCTGCGCCCGCATCGGGGCGATTCATTCCATCGTGTTCGGCGGCTTCTCGCCCGACTCGCTCGCCGGGCGCATCGAGGACTGCAAGTCGCGGATCCTGATCACCGCCGACGAGGGGTTGCGCGGCGGCCGCAAGGTGCCGCTCAAGGCCAACGCCGACGCCGCGTTGAAGAAAGTCGGCGGCGTCGAGAGAGTTCTGGTGGTCAAGCGCACCGGAGCGGACGTGCCATGGACGCCGGGGCGCGACCTCTGGCTCGACGACGAGCTCGCCAAGGTCGGCGACGATTGTCCGGTGGTGGAGATGAACGCGGAAGACCCGCTGTTCATTCTCTACACGTCGGGCTCGACCGGGCAGCCCAAAGGCGTGCTGCACACGTCAGGCGGCTATCTCGTGTATGCCGCCATGACCCATCAATATGTCTTCGACTACCATGACGGCGAGATCTACTGGTGCACCGCCGACGTCGGCTGGGTGACCGGCCACTCTTATATCGTGTACGGACCGCTCGCCAATGGTGCGACCACGCTGATGTTCGAAGGCGTGCCGAACTATCCCGACGCCTCGCGGTTCTGGCAGGTGGTCGATAAGCACAAGGTCAATATTTTCTACACCGCGCCGACCGCGATCCGCGCCCTGATGGGCGTGGGCGACGACTACGTGAAGAACAGCAGCCGGAAGTCGCTCAAGCTGCTCGGCACCGTGGGCGAGCCGATCAATCCCGAAGCGTGGGAGTGGTACTATCACGTGGTCGGCGAGAAACGCTGCCCGATCGTCGATACCTGGTGGCAGACCGAGACCGGCGGCATTCTCATCACGCCGCTGCCCGGCGCCACCCAACTCAAGCCCGGCTCGGCCACGCTGCCGTTCTTCGGCGTGCAGCCGGCGGTGGTCGACGCCGAGGGCAAGCTGCTGGACGGCGCAACCGAAGGCAATCTCGTCATCCTCGACGCCTGGCCGGGGATGATGCGAACCGTCTACGGCGACCATAAGCGGTTCGTCGACACCTATTTCTCGGCTTACAAGGGCATGTACTTCACCGGCGACGGGTGCCGGCGCGACGAGGACGGCTATTACTGGATCACCGGCCGCGTCGACGACGTGATCAATGTCGCCGGCCACCGCATGGGCACCGCCGAGGTCGAATCGGCGCTGGTGGCCCATCCCAAAGTATCGGAGGCGGCCGTGGTCGGCTACCCGCACGACGTGAAGGGCCAAGGCATCTATTGCTACGTGACGCTGATGGCGGGCCAGGAGTGGTCGGACGGGCTGAAGAAGGAGTTGCGCGATTGGGTGCGCAAGGAGATCGGGCCGATCGCCTCGCCCGACCTGATCCAGTTCGCGCCCGGCCTGCCCAAGACCCGTTCCGGCAAGATCATGCGCCGCATCCTGCGCAAGATCGCCGAGGACGATTTCTCAAATCTCGGCGACACCTCGACGCTGGCCGATCCGTCGGTCGTCTCGGACCTCATCGAGCACCGCCAGAACCGGCGTCCCGCCTGATCGCGAGAAAAGAGAGAACCACCCATGTCACGGCTCAAGCGGCTTCTGATCGGTCTCGCCATCGCGCTGGTACTGCTGCTCGCCATCCTGTTCGCTATCGGCTTCTGGACGCTGGACGAAGATTCGGTGACGCAGACCATGTCGATGTCGATGGGCGACCGTACCCTCACCGTGGGCGGGCACTACAAGAACATGACGCAGGAATCGCTAGCCGACGGCATCAAGGTGGTGATCGACGGCCATGAGATCGTCGTCACCGGTGATCAGCTCACCGTCGACGGCAACACGCAGGTGCTCGAGCCCGGCCAGGACGTGGAAGTCCTGGTCGACAAGGACGGCAAGGTGTCGGTCAAGCTGGTGGCGTCAGCTGACGCTCCGCAATAGCGCCGCGTCGCTGCCGCTCAGCAGGCGCGTGACCTGGGTGAGCAGCGCCGTCCAGGCATCCTTAGTCTTGGGCGTGAACTGGGTCTCGAGCGAGCGCTCCAGCGTCCACACCAGCGCCTTGGTCATGGTGCGGTAGTCGCGCACCTTGAGGCCCATCTGGCGGTAGCGAACCCCCAGCAGCTTGATGATCGGCGCCAGCCCGTCGTCGTGGTTGAGCGCGATGATGCCGAGCTTGACCGCCGCCATGAACTTGCGGCCCTGGGTCTCGGCGTCGGCGCCTAACCGGGTGCGGAACACGGGGTCGAGCCGGAACAGCTTCAGATAGAACAGCTGGCCGACCAGATCGAGCGCGGGCGAGAGCTTGAGGAAGCTTTGGCGAATCAGCCGCTTTTGCGCGGCCGTAAGCGAGATTTCGGCGGCCTTGCGCACGGGCCGGCTGGCGGATTTGGTACGAGTCTGGACGGTGGCTGACATGGCGAGGCTACTCCCAAGGACCCAACTCTGGGGCCGAGCATGGCGGGCAGCCCTTGAGGAAGCGTTAAGGTAACCAAACCGGAAACCAAGTAGCACCTCGGGCGTCTGGAACCGGCCGAAAGCTTGGGCTCGCTATACCTTGTCGCCCGCGCCAGACCCTCCATATTTAGCTTCGGATCAGCCGGATTTGGCTGGCGCGCTTGATGTTCGTGGAGGCTCGATGAGCTATTTCCGGACCGCCATTCTGCTGGCAGCGCTGACGGCGCTGTTCATGGGCATCGGCTATCTGATCGGCGGCCAAGCCGGCATGGTGATCGCGCTCCTGGTCGCCGGCGGCATGAACCTGTTCGCCTATTGGAACTCCGATAAGATGGTGTTGCGCATGTACGGCGCGCGCGAGGTCGACGCGAGCTCGGCGCCGGAACTGTACGCGCTGGTGCAACGACTCGCCGCCGCCGCCGCCCTGCCCATGCCGCGCGTCCACGTGATGGAGAATCCGCAGCCCAACGCGTTTGCCACCGGCCGTAACCCCGATCACGCCGCCGTCGCCGTCACCACCGGCCTGCTCACCACCGTCTCCCGCGAGGAGCTGGCCGGCGTGCTCGCGCACGAGCTCGGCCACGTCAAGAACCGCGACACGCTGTTGATGACCATCACCGCGACCATCGCCGGCGCGGTGTCCATGCTCGCCAATTTCGGCCTCTATTTCGGCCGCGGCAGCAACAACGGCAATATGGGCATCGTCGGCACGCTGATGCTGGTGATCCTCGGCCCGCTTGCCGCCGGGCTGGTGCAGATGGCGATCAGCCGCACGCGCGAATACGCGGCCGACAAGGCCGGCGCCGAGATCAGCCGTCATCCGCTGGCGCTCGCCTCGGCGCTGGAGAAGATCGCCGGCGCCGCGCATCGCATCCCCAACATGCCGGCCGAGCGCAATCCGGCGTCGGCGCATCTGTTCATCGTCAACCCGCTGTCGGGCGCGCGCATGGACAATCTGTTTTCGACCCACCCCAATGTCGAGAACCGGGTGGCGCGGCTGCAAGCGATGGCGGGCGAGATGGGCGATACCGGCATTGCGCCGGCCGGCGCGCAGGACACCGGGCCGTGGTCCGAGCAGCGGCGCGCCGCCGGACGCGGGCCGTGGGGCTGAGCCATTTGGCGCTAGGCCCGTTGCAGTTTCCCGCGCTAGATAATCCATGACCCGCTCAGCCAAAGTCGCGCGCGCCAAGGCGCCGGTGCACGACGCGCAAGTCGGCTTGCCGGCCCGGCGTGCGGCCGCAGAGCTGCTGTCGGCCGTGCTGCAAAAAAAGCAGTCGCTCGACGATCTGCTCGGCCGTTCGATCGGCCGGGGCCTCATGTTCGACCTGCCGGCGCGCGACCGCGCGCTGGCCCGGGCCATCGTGGCGACGAGTCTCAGGCGCAAAGGCCAGCTCGACTATGTGCTCGGCACGTTTTTGGAGCGCGGGCTGCCGGAGCGATCCGGCACGCTCTATCCGATCCTGTTGTCGGCCGCGGCGCAGCTGATTTTCTTGAAGACGCCGCCGCACGCCGCCATCGATCTCGCGGTGAGCCTGGTCCAGTACGACCCCAAGGCCAAACGTTACGACAAGCTCGCCAACGCCGTGCTGCGGCGCGTCGCCGGCGAGGGCGAGGCGATCGCCGCCGCGCTCGATGCGGCGCGCATCAACACGCCCGACTGGCTGTGGGCGCGGTGGGTCAGCTATTGGGGCGAGGCGCGGGCGCGGGCCATCGCCGAGACGCATCTCATCGAGCCGCCGCTCGATCTCACCGTCAGATGCGAGCCCGCGCAGTGGGCCGAGCGGCTGTCGGGCCTGTTGCTGCCCACGGGCAGCGTGCGGCTGCTCCCCAAAGGACGCATCGATGCGCTGCCCGGTTTCGATGACGGCGCGTGGTGGGTGCAGGACGTAGCGGCATCGCTGCCGGCGCGATTGTTGGGCGATCTTGCCGGCAAGCGCGTCGCCGATCTGTGCGCTGCGCCCGGCGGCAAGACAGCGCAGCTCGTGCTCGCCGGCGGCTCGGTGGTCGCGGTCGACTCATCGAAGACGCGGCTCGGGCTGCTTGCCGAGAATCTCGGCCGGCTCGGTCTTAAAGCCCACACGGTGCTGGCCGACGCGGTCGCCTGGCATCCTGAGGAGCGTTTCGATGCGGTGCTGCTCGACGCCCCCTGCTCCTCGACCGGCACCATCCGCCGGCATCCCGACATTCCCTATACCAAGTCGCCGAAGGACATCGCTTCGCTGGCCGCGCTCCAGGCCCGGCTGCTGGACAACGCCGCGACGCTGGTGAAGCCCGGCGGCGGGCTGGTCTATTCGACCTGCTCGCTCGAGCCGGAGGAAGGAGAGGCACAAATCGCGGCTTTTCTGGTGCGAAACGACGCGTTCCGCCTGGAGCCGATCGATCCGAGCGAGCTTTTCGGCCAAATGGCGTGGATCGAGCCGTCGGGCTGTCTCCGGACATTCCCCTACGAACTTGTGCTGGAAACACCGGAATGGGGCGGGATGGACGGCTTTTTTGCCACACGTCTGGTCCGCTCCGATTAGGCGTAACGCGTATCGGGCTTGATCGGAAACCGTCGCGGCCCGACAATGCCCGCCTCAGGATGCACGGGGAGGCCTTGCGTCTGAATGCGGCGCAGGCGGCAGCTTGGAGACAAGTGAGCATGGCGGCTGACTCTCAGCCCTACGAGCGCGGTGGACACGGTCACGCGCCGCGCCTTAGCGGTCCGGGACCGTTCCGCCGCTTCATGCTCGCAAGCATGGCGAGCATCAGCTACCCCGGCACCCAGGCCGAGCAGCTTCTGCTCGCCCCGCAAGAACTCAGAACCGCAGACCCGAGCTTCGCCACCGAGCTTTACAACGGTCATTTCGGCTTGGCCGGCAAACTGGCCGAGGTCGACGCAGAGTCGCCGTTCGAGATCGCGCCGCCGTCGACCGGCTGGGCGCGCGAACTATACGGGTTCGGCTGGCTGCGGCATCTGCGCGCCGCAGGCAGCGAATTGTCGCGCGAGCAGGCCAAGGCGCTGGTCCAGGATTTCATCACGCTCAAGCGCTCGATCCATCCACTGGCCTGGCAGCCGGAGATCGTCGGCCGGCGGGTGATCTCGTGGCTGTCCAATTCGGTGCTGGTGCTCGATAGCGGCGAGCCGCAGGCCTACGAGAATTTCCTGAAAGCCCTGACCTCGCAGCTCCGCTATCTATCGGCGAGCTATCGCGACGCGCCCGATGGCGTGCCGCGGCTGGTGGCGCTGATGGCGCTGATCTATGCCGGGCTGTGCATCGCCGAGCAGCAGGCAGTGGTCGAACGCTACGTGCGGCCGTTCTGCAAAGAACTCGACCGGCAGATCCTGCCCGATGGTGGACACATCTCGCGCAATCCCGACGCGCTGGTCGAATTGCTGCTCGACCTGCTGCCGCTCCGGCAATGTTTCGTGGCGCGCGACCGCCCGCCGCCCAAAGAGCTGACCGACGCCATCGACCGTATCATGCCGATGCTGCGCTTCTTCCGCACCGGCGACGGCACGCTGGCCAGATTCAACGGCGCCGGTCCCACGCCGACCGATGCGCTCGCCACCGTGCTGGCTTACGACGACGTCGAAGGCAAGCCGGTGCGCTCTGCGGTGAACTCGGGCTATGTGCGGCTCGACTGCGGCTCGACCACGCTGATCTGCGACATCGGCCCGGCGCCCGCGCCGTCGCTCAGCAGCAACGCCCATGCCGGTTTCTTGTCATTCGAGATGGGCTCGTCGGGCTGTCCGATGATCGTCAATTGCGGCGCGCCGTCGCTCGACCACCAAGACTGGCGGCCGTTCGCCCGCTCGACGCTGGCGCAGTCGACGCTCGCCTTCGAGGAGTCGTCGTCGGCCGAATTCACCTCGAAAGGCGCCAACGGCAGCGCGTTCGCACCCGACTCGCCGTTGACCGGGCCGGCCAACGCGCAGGCCGCGCTCGCCGACCAGGGCGACAATCTCAGGATCAAAGGCTCGCATGACGGCTATCTGGCCGATTTCGGCGTGAGCCACGCGCGGCAATTCCTGGTCGCGCCGAATGGCCTGCTCATTTCCAGCGAGGACAAGCTAACAGCGTTGGCCGGCCTTCAAAGCCCTGACGGCGATTTGATCGGCGGCTTCTATGCCATCCGTTTCCACTTGCATCCGAGCGTCCGCGCCGAGCTGGCCGCCGACGGACAGAGCGCGCTGCTCAAGCTCAGGAACGGCGAAACTTGGCGGATCAGCTCGAACGCGCCCGAGACCAAGATCGAGGAGAGCGTGTTCCTGGCCGACGCGCGCGGCCCGCAGCCGACCACGCAAGTGGTGCTCGCCGGCGCCATGGGCGAGGCCTTCGAGGTCAGGATCGTATGGAACATCGAGCGCGTGACCGAAGGCGGCGGCGGCGGACACCTGGTCGATCCCAACGAAGCCGCGCCCGAAGCAGCCTAATCCTGATGATGACACCGAAGATTGCCCGCGCGCTGCTATCGGTCAGCGACAAAACCGGTCTTGCCGACTTCGCGCGCGGCTTGCGCGCGCAAGGCGTCGAGATCGTGTCGACCGGCGGCACCGCCAAGCAGCTGCACGACGCCGGCGTCGAGGCGACCGAAATCGCCGAGATCACTGGTCTGCCGGAGATGATGGACGGGCGGGTCAAGACGCTGCACCCGAAGATTCATGGCGGCCTGCTCGCGGTGCGCGAGAACGAGGCGCATCTCAAGGCGCTGGCCGAGCATGGCATCCCGGCGATCGACCTGCTCGCGGTCAATCTCTATCCGTTCGAGGCGACGATAGCGGCCGGCGCCGATTTCGCCACCTGCATCGAGAACATCGATATCGGCGGACCGGCCATGATTCGCGCCGCGGCCAAGAACCACGACGGCGTCACGGTGGTGGTCGATCCCGCCGACTACGCCACCGTGCTGGCCGAGATGAAAACCTATGGCGGCGCCACTACGCCGGCCTTGCGCAGATCGCTCGCGGCACGCGCCTTTGCCCGCACCGCCGCCTATGACGCGGCGATCGCGTCGTGGTTTGCTGCGCAACTCGGCGAGCACGCGCCGAACGCGATGGTGATCGCCGGCCGGCTGGCCGAGACGTTGCGCTACGGCGAGAACCCGCATCAATGGGCGGCCTTCTACCGCACCGGCGAGCGGCGTTGCGGCGTCGCCACCGCCACGCAGGTTCAAGGCAAGGAGCTCAGCTACAACAATCTCAACGATACCGACGCCGCCTTCGAGCTGGTCGCCGAGTTCGATCCCAAGGCGGCTGCGGCGGTGGCGATCATCAAGCACGCCAATCCGTGCGGCGTGGCCACCGCAAAGACGCTGGCCCAAGCCTACGCCAAGGCGCTGGCCTGCGATCCGGTTAGCGCGTTCGGTGGCATCGTCGCGACCAACCGCAAGCTCGACGCCGACGCCGCGCGCGAGATCGTCAAGATCTTCACCGAGGTGATCATCGCGCCCGACGCCAGCGACGAGGCACGCGCGATCGTCGCCGAGAAGAAGAATGTGCGGCTGCTGCTGGCCGGCGGGTTGCCGGACCCGCGCGCGCCGGGTCTCACCTTCCGTTCGCTCGCCGGGGGCTTCCTGGTGCAAGCACGCGACGATGGGGTGATGGCCGGCGAACTCAAAGTCGTGACCAAGCGGCAACCGACCAAGCAGGAGCTGGCCGATCTCGTGTTCGCCTTCACCGTGGCCAAGCACGTCAAGTCCAACGCCATCGTCTATGCCAAAGACGGCGCCACGGTCGGCATCGGCGCCGGCCAGATGAGCCGGGTCGACGCCGCGCGCATGGCGGCGTGGAAGGCGGCCGACGCGGCCCGCGCGCAAGCCCTGAAGGAGAGCCAGACCAAAGGCTCCGTGGCGGCGTCGGATGCGTTCTTCCCGTTCGCCGATGGGCTGAAGGTCATCGCCGAGGCCGGCGCCAGCGCGGTGATCCAACCGGGCGGCTCGGTGCGCGACGACGAGGTGATCGCGGCGGCAGACAAGGACGACCTAGCCATGATATTTACCGACATGCGGCATTTCCGGCATTAGCCGACCCGAGAGTCCTCGCTGATGAAAGCTCGCGTCGCACCGTCGGCGGCAAGTCTGGTTCTGGCGGCGGCCGCCGTGGTCACGCCGTGGCCCGCCCAGGCCGAGGATCAGTGCAGCGGTCATCAGTTTCTCGACCCGCCCCGGACCGAGGGCAGTTGTCCCGACGTCAAGCCCGAGCTGTTCGCCTCGTCCGATGGCGCGCTTCAGGCTGTCGTGCTGCCGGTCGATGTCAGCCTCTATGCCACGCCTCAGCAAGCGCAACGTGATCGCCTCGTTCAGCGACATGATCGACGGCTTGCCGACGCTGCTCGGATCGTTCGATCTCGCCGCGCCGCATAGCCTGACCGCGGCCACTTGGAAGGAACAAGGGGCGTTCGACGACCCGGTCCCGGTAACTGTCGATCTCGAAGCAGTGTTCGAGAAATTGCCGCCGCCGACGCCATAGCGCCGGCGGGCGCGGGCGTGCTACCAATAGCGCGCAGTATCAATCGGGGCCTGTCCTTGTTCGCCAGCGTTGTGGTGATGGACGAGCGGCGCAACGCCCTCGCCTTCTGGTTCGGGTGCGCCATCGTCACCCTTGGCGTCGTTCTTCATATTCCCATGTTTCTCATGGGCGCGAGCCGAGGCTACGTGCTCACGGGCATGCCGATGGACGCCGGCATGTATTGGGGCATGGCGCTCATCATTGTCGGCCTTGGCATGAGCGCCTACGGGCTGCTGCCCAAGGTGCTGCCGAGCGATCAGCGCATTATCGAGACCATCACGCCGCCCGAGGACGCACCGCTTTCTACCGCGCATTGGGTCGTGGCCGGGCTGTTGGGGCTCGCCCTCATCATCGACGTCATGAAGCCCGCCAGCCTCGGCTTCGTGACGCCCGGAATGCGGACCGAGTATGGCGTCGACGCAGCTACCGTCGCTTGGCTGCCGCTCGCCGCGCTCACCGGCACCGTGATCGGCTCGTTCGTGTGGGGCGCGCTGGCGGACATCTATGGGCGGCGCGCCGCCATCATCCTGTCCTCGGTTCTGTTCATCGGCACATCGATTTGCGGCGCCATGCCCGATTTTTGGTGGAACGTGTTCATGTGCCTGCTGATGGGCATGGGCGCGGGCGGCATGCTGCCGGTGGCTTACGCGCTCCTCGCCGAGATCATACCCACGCGCCATCGCGGCTGGATGCTGGTGCTGATCGGCGGCATCGGCGCGATCGGCGGTTATTTCGCCGCGAGCTTCTTATCCGCGCTGCTCCAGCCCGAGTTCGGCTGGCGCATTATGTGGTTTCTGAATCTGCCGACCGGGCTCCTGCTGATCGGGCTGTCGCCGTTTCTGCCGGAATCGGCGCGCTTCCTCCAACAGATGGGCCGTGGCGCGGAAGCGCGGCGCGTGCTCGCGCGCTATGGCGCCATTGCCCATCCGCCGCCGCCGGTGGAGCTCGAGGACCACTCCTATCTGCCCCCCGACGACAAGCGGTTCATCGGCCTCACGAGCGCCCTTACGCTCGCGGCCTTGGCCTGGGGCCTGGTCAATTTCGGACTGTTGCTGTGGCTGCCGGGCGCGCTGGTGGCGGAGGGCCGCAGTGTCGGGGCGGCGAGCGCGCTGATCGCGCAATCGACGGTCATCGCGCTGCCGGTGGTGGTGGTCGCGACCGTTCTCTACAGCAGCTGGAGCACCAAAGGCTCGCTGCTGGTCATGATCGGAGTGATGACGCTCGGCCTGATCGGCTTGGTATTGCGTGGCAGCGGCGTTCAGTTGCTCGCCAATCCGCTGTTGCCTCTGACGCTGGTGATCGTCGGGTCCTGCGGGGTGATCTCGATCCTGTTGCCTTACACCACCGAAAACTATCCGCTCCGCATTCGCGGCCGGGCCACCGGCTGGGTCGCGGGCTGCTCGAAGCTCGGCGGATTGATCGCGCAAGGCATTTCGGTTGCCGGCGCTGCGCCGCCGTTCGCGATCGCCGCGCTGATCGTGGCGATCCCAGCCGCGCTTTCGCTGCTGTTGATCGGGCGGCTCGGCCCCGAAACGCGGGGGCGCGATTTGCGCGAGATCGATCGGCCCCGGCCGGGACCGCTCCCGGGCACCGGGCAGGTTTAGGCGCGGTCCACCTCGGCCGACCCGCGCAGTATCTCTCTCGCGGCGGGTGGGCTAGACTCCAAGCTGCGTGGAAATGTGGGTGGCGCGAAATGGCAAATTACGATTTTTCACGGCTGACGCTGATTTCGATTCTTGCGCTGGCGGCAATAACCGCACCCGCGGCGGCCGACAACAAGATCAAGTCCGGAATCCTCGAATGCGACGTCTCGGCCGGCGTCGGTCTGATCTTCAGCGAGAAACAGACCATGAATTGCAAATTCACCCCGCTCGGCGGCGGAGAGGTCGATCACTATACCGGCACCATCGACGAGGTCGGGCTGTTGATCGGCGCCACCGAAAGCGGTATCTTGGTGTGGAGCGTGCTCGCCGCTCAGCAGGGCGTGCTGGCGGGCGCTCTGGCCAGCACATACAAAGGGATCAGCGCCGATGCCTCGGTGGGTGTCGGGCTCGGCGAGAATATTCTGATGGGCGGCAACGCCAGCGCCTTCATGCTGCAGCCGAGTTCCTATGAGGGACAGATCGGGCTCAATGTCGCGGCCGGGGTCACCACCGTGACGCTGACTTGGGCGACGTAGCGGCTCTCGTCATCCGCGCGCTTTCCAACCACTCACGCCTTCCAGGCCATTCCGCCGTTACTTGAGGAAAAACACATGCTCGCGATCAGAGGTTTGTCGAAGCTTGCCGCGACTGGGGCGTTCGCCGTGTTTCTCTGTTTCGGCGGCGATCCGGCCGAAGCGCTGTACGACGTCGAGCCCGGCGAGATCGCCGGCAAGCCCGGCAGCATCATCCGGGTGTGGCCGCTGGAAAGCGGCGGCCCGGGCAATAGCGAGGCGTTCCGCTTTCTTTTTCGCTCCACCGGCTTGAAGGGCGAGCCGATCCCGGTCTCGGGCGCAATCTTCATCCCATCGGGCCCGGCGCCGGCCGGCGGCCGCCACATCATCGCCTGGGCGCACCCGACTTCGGGCGTGGCGCCGGATTGCGCGCCATCGCTCTATCCGGACCGCGCGGGCTTGATCTGGAACCTGGGCGACATGCTCAAAGAAGGCTACGTCGTGGTCGCCACCGACTATCCCGGTCTCGGCACCGACGGCGTGCACCCTTATCTGATCGGCGAGAGCGCCGGACGGGCGGTGCTCGACTCCGTGCGCGCCGCGCGCAATCTCGCCAAGAACACGTCCAACCGCTTCGCCGTGTGGGGTCACAGCGAAGGCGGCCATGCCGCGCTGTTCACCGGCGAGCTGGCCGCCCGCTATGCGCCCGACCTCGCGCTGGTCGGCGTCGCCGCCGCCGCGCCCGCGACCTACCTGGTCGATCTGTTTGAAGACGACTCGAAAACCGAGCAGGACTTGATCGCGATGGCGTTGCTGTCCTGGACCAGGCTGGAGAACATCTCGCCGGCGACCATCGTCGAACCCGCGGTGATGGGCGCCTTCAAACAGACTGCACTCGGCTGCCTCACGTCGATCGCCCAGTTCGAGGCGCTGGAGAAGAGCGATAAGCCGCTGCAGAAGGAACGGTTCCTGAAGATCGATCCGACCACCACGGAGCCCTGGAAAGGGATCATGGTGCGCAACTCGCCGGGTCAAGCGCCGGCCGGGGCGCCGGTGTTCATCGCCCAGGGCAGTGCTGATACCACGGTCGATCCGCAAGTCACCAAGCGTTTCGCCAAGCATTTGTGCGACCAGGGGGTCAGGGTGAATTGGGTCGAACTGCCCGGCGTGACGCATATTTTCGTCGCCCGCGACGCCGCGCCCGCCGCCATCAAGTGGATGAACGACCGCTTCAAGGACGCGCCCGCGCCGTCGTCCTGCCCATAGGTTCGACGACCTGGTCAGGTCCGGCAATTTGGCGCAGCGACAATCTGCTCAGCTGTCGCTGGGCAAGCGAATACCCATCTCAAAGTCGTGGGGCTGAATCTATGGAGTACGTCACATGAGACAATACGCAATCGCTTGTCTCCTGCTTGCGAGCCAAGCAACGCCGGTGTTGGCCGCCGCGATGCCCGATTCAGGAGACACCTCGCCAAACTACAGCTTCACCGCCAAGGACCACTGGGCCGTCATCGACCCGGTCGGCAATTGCGCGGTGGTCGACACGCAGCCGCGCGGCGACCTGAAGATCCTCGGCGACAAGGGCGGCTATTCGAGCCTCGCCGCCGCCGAGAAGGAAATCAAGTCGGACAACGGCGCCTGCAACGGCTTCGTCTCGAGAGCCTAGGCCTGAAAGGATGTCCAGCGCAAAGCTGGGCATCCTGCTACGCAAAAGCTCAGCGCTGTCTAACGGCGGAGCCCGATGGCGAGAAGGCGATTGAGCAGCGGTTCGTAGGCGATGCCGGCAGCCTCGGCGGCCTCCGCGAACTCCTCGCCATAGCCGATGTCGGCATTCGGGTTGGCCTCGAGAAAATACGGCCGCCCCTCGGCATCCAGGCGGAAATCCACACGCGCGTAGCCGCTGAGCTGCAGCACGCGATAGACGCGCTTGGTCGTTTTCACCAAAAGCTGCTCCAGCTCTGGCGGCAGGTTTCGGGCGGGGCCGATCTTGACGCCGCGACGCTTCTGGAACTTGACGTTCCACTTGACTTGCCGAGTGGCGATCTTGGGTGCATCGGAGCGCAGCCGCCGGATTTCCAGCTCCCAAACCGGCAGCACCTGCAAGCGTGTATTGCCCATGACCCCGACATACAGTTCGCGGCCGTCCACGTATTGTTCGAGGATCAGGGCGGTGCCGACCTTGGCATGCATGAACTCGATCCGCTCGGCCAGCTTTTCGTCATTGTTGACGAAGGAAGCCTCGGCGATGCCGAACGAGGCCTCCTCGATCTGCGACTTGACGATCAGCGGATAGTCCAGCCGGGCGGGCTTGCGCTTGAGCTTGCGGCCGGCGGGGACCACGGCGAACCGCGGAACGCGGATGCGATGGTAGTGCAGGATCTTCTTCGACAGCGCCTTGTCGCGGGCGAGCATCAGACCGCGGGGATTGCAGCCGGTGTATGGCACCTGGACGAGTTCGAGAAAGCTCACGACATTCTGGTCGAGCATCGCCTCACCGCGGAATTCGTCCAGCAGATTGAAGACGATGTGAGGCTTGAAGTCCTGGATGGCTTGGCGCAGGGGTGTGAGGTCGTCATAGAGCCCGAGCGGCTGCACCTCGTGTCCCAACTCGCGCAGCCCGCTGATCACTTCATATTCGGTCTTGTACTCGAAGACCTCCGCGTCGGGCTTGCCGGCGATGTCGTCCGGCGGCACCAGATCGATGTGCGTCAGCACGAGCACCCGCTTCTTGCGCATGCTTATCGCCTCACATGGTGTGCCATTCGCGCCCTCGGTACAGGTAGTTCATGCCGTGCACTGA
>Ga0075342_1000035_pt1 | contig 27285 bp, 21 predicted proteins | sample RushOxbow_ThreeS_3_FD_120085 | JGI IMG/M metagenome (GOLD analysis project Ga0075342, IMG submission 120085) | Natural and restored wetland microbial communities from the San Francisco Bay, California, USA, that impact long-term carbon... | ecosystem: Environmental > Terrestrial > Soil >...
CTGGACCCGCACGTTCATTTTGCTCTGCACCGCGCAGTTTTTCGGCTCGTCCCAGCATGCGCTGCTGCAGCCGACCTTTCCGCTCTACATCACCTGGCTCGGCGGCACGCCGTTTCAGGTCGGCCTGGTGCTCGCCTGCTTTGCCGTCACCAGCGTCGTCTTTCGTCCGATCATCGGCGGCTGGGCCGACCAATGGTCCGAGCCCGGCGTGTCTTTTTGCGGCTTAACCCTGCTATCCCTCGCCGTGCTGATCTGTTTGATTCCCTTCGCCGAAGCGGCCATGTTGGCCAACGCCCTGCGCGGCATCGGCTGGGCGGCCATGAGCGCCGCCGGCTATTCGATGCTGGCGTTGAGCGCGCCGCCGCAGCGGCGCGGCGAAGCTTCCGGTTACTACAGCGGCGTGCAAGCGAGCGGGACGATCTTGCTGCCCGCCGTTGCGCTCTGGCTCATCGCTGCGCCCTTCGGCGGCTTTCGCGTCGTATTTTTCGTCGCCATCGCCTTGGCGGCCATCGGCGCCGCAGCCTCGGCAGTGCTGAAACGCCACGCCCCGCCGCGAACCCAGGAGCGCCCCGCCGCGCCCATGGGTCCATGGTGGCGGGAAATCTTGAGCGTTCTCGACCGCGAGATCATACTCGCTTCGGTGCTGTCGTTTGTCTCCCACGTCACCTTTCCGGGTTTGGCAAGTTTCTTGGTGCTCTACGCGCGCGAGCTGGCCATCGATAACATCGGCTGGTTTTATGTCGTCAGCGGCACGACAAGCATCTTGGCCCGCCCGCTGCTTGGCAAAGTTTCCGACCGGATTGGCCGGGGCCGCGCCCTGCTCGCCTGCTTCATCCTGCAAACCATCGCGCTGGTCATGCTCGCCTTCGCCGCCAATCTGTTCGCGTTGATTATTTCCGGCGCGCTCTACATGCTCGGGCTGGCCATGAGCAGCTCCACGACCCTCGCCATCGCTATGGAACAAGCTAAACCCGAGCGGCGCGGCCGCGCCATGGCGACCTTTTCCATCGCCCTGCCGCTCAGCAACGGTGTCGGCGCGCTGATCTGCGGCAGCTTGGTTCAAGGGTTCGGATTCTTCTCGATGTACCTGCTGCTCGCGGCTTTCGCCGGCAGCGGCTTGTTGATCACCGTCGTCAATCGGGCAAGGCTGAAATAGGCGCAAAACTTTGTTCAAGGTTCAAGCGTTCAAAAGTTCAAGGAATGCGAAATCCGTTCCGACGTTCTTGACATTGAACCTTTGAACTTTGAACTCTTGAACGGAATTTCGTTTCGATGACCGACACCCTCTGGACCAAGACCTTCATCCTGCTCTGCGCCGCGCAGTTGCTCGGCTATGCGCAGCATTTCATGCTCGCGCCGGTGCTGCCGCTGTTTTTGACGCAACTGGGCGCGTCGCCGTTTGTCGTCGGCATCGTGCTCGCTTGCTTTGCGGTCACCAGCGTCATCGTCCGTCCGTTGGTCGGCCATTGGGCCGACCGTTGGAGCGAAGCCGGCGTGATGATCTCCGGTTTGCTGTTTCAAGCCGCGAGCATTTTTCTCTGTTTCATTCCGTTCATCCCGGCAACCGCCTTGGCCAATGGCCTGCGCGGCATCGGCTGGGCCGGCTTGAACACCGGCGGTTACTCCCTCTTGGCCCTGATCTCTCCGGAGAAAAAGCGCGGCGCCGCGTCCGGTCTCTACAGCGGCGTGCAGAGCTCGGCGCAAATTCTTTTCCCGCCGATTGCACTCTGGCTCCTTTACGCGTCCTTCGGTGGCTTCGGCCTGGTCTTCATCACCACCGCGATCTTCTCGGTTGCCGGCGCTTTCGCCGGCCTGTTGATGGCGTCCTCGGTACCCCGTCCCGTGCGCCCACACTCGGTGAAGCCAAACGTCCCGTGGTGGCGCGATATCTTCCACTTTATCGAGCCGGAGATTTTGCTGCCATCGGTACTGCTCCTTTGGCTCAATGTGTCGCTGCCGGCGATTACGAATTTCATCATTCTCTACGCGCAAGAGCTGAGGCTAACGAACTTCGGCGCCTATTTCGTTGTTCTCGGCGCGGCCAGTATGCTGGGCCGGCCTTTGCTCGGGCGGTTGTCAGACAAGATTGGCCGCGCGCGTTCCGTCGCCAGCGGCTTTGTGTTGCAAATCCTGGGGCTCTTGCTGATGACCGTCGTTGCCAGTCTCGTCGGCGTCATCATCGGCGGGGTCACTTACATTCTCGGCAACGCCATCGGCAGCTCGACAACCCTGGCCATGGCCGTCGAGCGCGCCGATCCTGCCCGGCGCGGCAAACAGATGGCGACATTCTCGGTCGCATACCCGCTGAGCTACGGCGTCGGCTCGCTCATCACCGGCAGTGCCATCGACATCGCCGGCTACGCCGGCATGTTTCTGCTTTTGGCCGCGATCCAAGCAGCAGGGCTATTCTTCGCTTGCGCCAAGGCGAGCGGCTTGGCGAGCGCCGCGAGATAACAGAATACCCAGTTCCCATCCATATCCGATCCGGAAAAACATCACGATCCGCCACGGCCCCATGTGTTTTCCCATCCGGCGTGCTAGAAAGCGGGGATGCCGTCAGCGCCAAGCACCAACACCATCTGGACACGCTCCTTCGCGCTGCTCTGTCTCGCCGAGTTTCTTTGCTACGCCCAACATTTTACGTTGCAGCCGATACTGCCGCTTTACATCACCCATCTCGGCGGGTCGCCGTTTATCGTCGGTCTGGTGATCGCTGCTTTCGGCGTCACCAGCGTCATCTCGCGGCCGATCATCGGCTATTGGGTCGACCGTTGGAGCGACACCGGCATGATGATTTTGGGCATGGTCGGCCAGGCGCTGGCGATTTTATTTTGTTTTACTCCGGCGAGCGCGGCGGTGATTTTCTCCAACGCCCTGCGCGGCATTGCCTGGTCGAGCATGGCCGCCGCCGGCTACACGCTATTGGCCAGCTCGGCGCCGCCTGAGCGGCGCGGTGAGGCCTCCGGTTATTTCGGCGGCGTGCAGTCGAGCGCGACGATTATTTTCCCCGCCATCGCTCTGTGGATTCTGGAGGCGCCCGCCGGCGGGTTTCAGGCGGTCTTCAGCTTCGCCGTGATCATGGTGTTGAGCGGCGCCGCTGCATCGTTTGCATTGTCACGCGCGAAAATTTCACCGACGCCGGCGAAAATCATCAGCGGCGCGGAACCTTGGTGGCGCGAAATTTTGAACGTCGTCGACCGCCATATCCTGTCCGCCGCTTCGCTGATTTTCGCTTTGAACATGTCGCTGCCCTGTTTCTCCAGCTTCGTGGTGCTTTACGCCCGGGAGCTCGGGGTCGGCCATTTCGGCTGGTACTACGTCGCCGTCGGCGTCACCAGCGCCCTCGGGCGGCCGCTCTTGGGGCGGCTCTCGGACCAGCTCGGCGCCGGCCGCTCGCTCCTGATCGCCTTCGCTTTGGAGAGCGGTGCGCTCCTGCTCATGCCGCTGGCCGCGAGTCTCCCGGGGCTAGTGCTGTGCGGCGCGCTCTGGTACACCGGCGCGGCCATCGGCGGCGCGCGCATTATGGCGCTGGCCATCGCTCAAGCGCCCGCCGAACGGCGCGGCCGCGCCATGGCGAGTTACTCCACCGCGCTGCCGCTCAGCAACGGCATCGGCGCGCTGATTAGCGGCAGCGTCGTCGACTGGGCCGGCTATCGTTGGATGTACACCGTCGCCGGCATGCTATGCGCAAGCGGATTCATTCTCATTTGGAAACAATGGGCGAAGTTGAAGTGAGTCGGATTGAACTGCGAAAACCGGCTCTCACCACGAAGGCACGAAGGACACGAAGTTGGGAAATAGTAATTCTTACCTTCGTGCTCTACGAGCCTTAGAGAATACATGTGCAGGTTTGATCCGGGCGGCAATTTGGCACGAGGTTTCTGTCATACCGGCGAAAGCCGGTATCCATCCCCTCCCGCCCCTGGATGCCGGCCTTCGCCGGCATGACGAATCAAGGAAATAAGCATGTGGTAATGGGATGGTTGTGATTTCATACCCTGTAGACGAGCGTAAGCTCATGAACACTTCGTGGTGAAAAATTCTTGGTCCCATGAAAGCTGAATCAACAGTGACCCCTTTTCAATCCGCGCCACTCTGGACGTCAACCTTCGCGCTGCTCTGCGTCGTCCAATTGCTCGGCTACGCGCAGCAGGCCATGCTCAACCCGACGGTGCCGCTGTACATCACCCAATTGGGCGGCACGGCCTTCGTCGTCGGCCTGGTGATCTCGGCCTTTGCGGCGACCAGCGTCATCGCTCGTCCGTTTGTCGGTTACTGGTCCGATCGCTGGAGCGAGTGCGGCGTGTTGGGTTTCGGGCTGGTCATGCTGGCGGCGAGCATGCTCTTGTGCTTTTTTCCATTCGTCATCTCCGTCCTCATCGCCAACGCCCTGCGCGGGATCGGCTGGGCTGGAGTCAATGCCGGCGGTTACGCGCTGCTGGCGCGCATCGCGCCGGAATCGCGCCGCGGCGAGGCCTCGGGATTCTACAGCGGCGCGCAGTCGACACCGATGGTCATCTTCCCGGCCATCGCGCTGTGGCTGCTGCAAGCGCCTTTCGGCAGTTTCAATTTGGTCTTCATCATCATGATCGCCCTCGGCCTTGCCGGCGCCGCCGTCTGTTATCTGATGGCACGGCTGATCCCGAGCGTCCCAAGCCACGCTGAATCCCGTCAATCGTCGACGCCCTGGTGGCGGCAGATTATCACCCCGTCCGAGCGCGGCGTGGTGTTGCCTGCGGCGCTGATGTTCTGCAACCAGCTGAGTTTCCCGGCGATGACGAGTTTCATCGTGCTTTACGCCCGCGAGATCGGCATCGACAGCATCGGCTCCTATTTCGTCGTCAGCGGCGTCACCAGCGTGCTCGCTCGGCCCTTGCTCGGCCGGGTCTCCGACCGCATCGGTGTCGCCCATTCTCTCGTCGCGACTTTTGCCTTGCAGTTCTTGGCGCTCATTTTATTGGTCGCAGCTTCCAACCTTCCGGCGATTTTGCTCGCCGGAGTTCTTTACATGCTTGCCATGGCCATCGGCGGATCGGCCACGCTGATCATTGCGATGAAGCGCGCCACGGCCGCGCGTCGCGGTCGGTTCATGGCATCGTTTTCGATGGCCTACCCGCTGGGCTACGGCATCGGCGCGCTAATCACCGGCAGCGCCGTCGATCTGCTGGGCTACACTTGGACTTACCTCTTGCTCGCCGCGCTCGGCAGTTGTGGACTCCTGCTGACGATGCTCAATTGGCGGAAGTTGGATTAAATCGACGGGCGCTTGTCGCCCTGATGGGTTTGCGTTAAGGAAGAGAGGTTCAAATCAAAACGAGGAGCTTGCAGTGAAATTCGGCATGGTCAACTTCGGCGGCGTGCCCATGACCGACGTGCGCCGCACGATGGAATTGATGTCGGCAAAAGTTTTCCCTAATCTGTAGGGGCGACCGGCCGGTCGCCCTCTGCACCATAGAAACCGGCACAGCAGACAACCAGCTATCGAAAACATTTATGACCGAAGTCTATTTCCAAGACACCACGATCCGCGACGGCGCCCAGAGCCTGTGGGCCTATAACATCCGCACCGGGATGATCGCGCCGATCTGCAGCCAGCTCGACGACGCCGGCTTCGAAGCCATCGAGCTCGGCGGCCCCATCGAACTGCCCAAGTGCGTCAAGGAGTTGCGCGAAGATCCCTGGGAGCGCTACCGCTTGATTATCCCGAAGTTCAAACGCACGCCGCTGCGCCTGGTGCACGGCACGCGCAGCGGCTTTGCGATTTATCCCGACGCCTTGCACCAACTCTTCGACACCTGCATGGCCAACGTCGGCGTCAAAGAAGTGCGCATCTCGGATTCGTGGAACGATGCCAAAGACTGGGCCTGGCGCGTCAAGCAAGCCAAGAACGCCGGGCTGAAACCGATCATCAACCTGATCTACACCGTGTCGCCGCGCCATACCGACGCGTACTACGCGGCGAAAATCCGCGAAGCGAAAGCTCTCGATGTCTACCGAGTCATTTTCAAAGATCCCGGCGGAATTTTGACGCCCGAGCGCACCAGGACCGCAGTGCCGGCGATTCTCAATGCCGCCGGCGAAATGACCGTCGAGTTGCACACCCACTGCACCACCGGCCTGGGCACGCTCTGCTGCCTGGCAGCGATCCGAGCCGGCATGATGCACATCAACACGGCAATACCGCCGCTGGCGGACGGCTCGGGCAATCCGTCGTTGTTCAATGTCGCCATGAACGCCCGCGCCCTGGGCTACAAGACGATGATCGACGAAGCAATCCTGCGTGGGGCGTCAAAGTTTCTAACCGCCTGCGCGCGGCAAGAAAATCTTCCCGTCGGAAAAACGCCCGAGTACGACTACGCCCAATATGTCCATCAGATTCCCGGCGGCATGATTTCCAACCTGCGCCATCAGCTCTCGCGAGTGGGCATGGCACACAAGATTGACCAGACCCTCGAAGAAGCCGCCCAAGTGCGCGCCGACTTCGGCTATCCGATCATGGTCACGCCGCTGTCGCAATTTGTCGGCAGCCAGGCCGCCATCAATGTCATTGTCGGCGAGCGCTACAAACAGGTCACCGACCAGACCATCGAATATGCCATGGGCATCTGGGGCAAAGAGGGCGCCGAGTTCATGGACAAAGACGTCAAAGAGAAAATCTTGAACCGCCCGCGCGCCAAAGAGATCGCCGGCCGTCCCCATCCCACCGACACGCTCGAGGAATTGCGCAAGAAATACGGCGGCAAGAACGACGAAGAGCTCTTGTTGCGATTTTTTTCCAGCAAGGAAGATGTCGACCGCATGGTCGCCGCCGGTCCGGCGCGGACCTATACGAATGGCGGCAATCCGCTGGTCAATCTCGTCGGCGAGTTGTCGAAGCAAAAAGACCGCAGCAGCGTGTTCATCCAGCGCCCCGGCTTCACCCTGCGCATGCAGCGCCGCAGCGCCGTCTGAGCGAAACAACTGGAACCCTTGGACCGACTGGAACGATTGAAGCCCGCCCAACGTTTTGAACGGAGCGAAGCGATTGAACCATTTGAACGGCTTGAACGCGTTCAATATTAAAAAGGAACCCCATGGCACGCGTATCGTTAATCGGCGAAGCCGATCATCCCGAACTCGCCGGCACCATTGCCAAGATCAAAGGCGCCCGCGGCGGGCGGTTGATCAACGTCTATCGTTTGATGCTGCACAGCCCGACTCTGGCCGACGCCTGGTTCGAGTTCAATCAAGCGGTGCGTTACGGCACCGAGATCGACGGCCAATGCCGCGAGATCGCGGTGATCCGCGTGGCGCTATTGAACAAGGTCGAGTACGTCCAACGCGCTCACGGCCCGTCCTACGCCTTGAAAGAGGGTCTGACGCCCGAGCAAGTCGCGGCGATCGCCGACTGGCAACCGTCGAAACTGTTCGACGACAAACAGCGCGCCCTGCTGGCTTACACCGATGCGATGACGCAGCGAATCGACGTGCCCGACAGCCTGTTCGCTGAAGTGCGCAAACACTTCAGCGAGCGCCAAACCGTCGAATTGACCATGCTCATCGGCACCTACAACATGTTCACCAGAGTTTTGCAGGCGCTCAAAATCGATCCGGAACCCTAAGCACTAGTTCAAGGGTTCAAAGTTCAAAGTCCGAGATCCGATTGAACCCTTGAACCTTGAACTTTTGAACAAACTTTATGATTAAACTCGTCGTCGAAAACGATACCTTCCTGCGCTTGATCAATGTCGTGCTCGACCCGAGCGCGAGCGAAGAACGCGTCGAGGCCTTCGCGCATTTTTGTTTGCACGATCTGGCCGATTTCCGCGCTTGGTGCGACAAGATTCGCGCGCAGGCGGCAAATCTATATCCTTCGGAGGTTTGCCTGGTCGACAGCCAGGAAGAGTTGTTGGCGAATCTCCCCGGCGCAACCGTCGCGGTGGTCGAGGAACTGACTTTCGGGCCCAAAGAAGTTGCCGCCGCCGGGAAGAATCTGCGATTCGTCCAGAAGTACGGCTTCACCACGCGCAACATCGACGAAGACGCTTGTGCAAAAGCCCGTGCGAGAGTATTAACCATCCGCCGCCGGGCGAATATTTCGACCGCCGAACAGGCCTTGATGCTCATGCTCGCGCTGGCGCGCCAGGTGACGCAGAATGCCAATCTGATCAGCGTCGAACAGCTCAAAGCCGCCGGCTATCAGCCGACGACGTACAACCGCAAACACACGCCCAACGGCAACTGGGCGCGCATTCCCGGCATGGTGACGCTTTACCAGCGCCAGCTCGGCATCATAGGTTTGGGCGAGATCGGTAGAGAACTGGCGCTGCGCGCCATCGCCCTCGGCATGGGCATCGTTTATCACCAGCGCACGCGTTTGCCGGAGGATATCGAACAACAGTATCAGGCGACCTACCTGCCCTTGAATGACTTGCTCGCGACCTCCGATTTCGTCAGCCTGCACCTGCCGCGCAGCCCGGCGACGGTGGGCTTCCTAGACGCGCCGCAACTTGCGGTGATCAAGCCCGGCGCGTTCTTGATCAACGTGTCGCAGCCCAACTTGGTCGAGCGCCACGCGTTGCAGCGCGCGCTCGAGTCGCAGCGCTTGGGCGGCTTCGGCCTGGATACGTTTTACGAAGAGCCGGGCGACGCCAGCGATCCGCTAATCAAATTGCCTAACGTCATCGTCACGCCGCATATGGGCGGCTCACCGCGCTGGAATTCTCTGGACGATATCGAAGAAGTGATCGTCAGCTTGGGAAAGCTGCTGGCGTAGCTTGCTCGCGGACCGCGCCGAGCAGGCTGGCACCGGCGTCGCCGAGCGGCTTGCCCGAAAGCGTAGTCACGTCGAGATCGCGAAACAAAAATTCCACATGAGACTTGTCATCCACCGGCACAAGCCAGCGGGTTAGGACGCCGGTCTGAACCAGATTCGGCAAGCGCCAGCGAGCACCATCCATTTTGACATCACTTATTTCTTGAATCCCCTGCCAGTAATTTTGTTCGCGGGTAAATTTCTGGATCTCGCCCGGCGCCGCTGAAGGAGCGAGAAACTCCGGCAGCACCGGCGCGTCACCCTGCCCCATGAACGCGAGAATCACTCCGCCGCTCTCAACGACCGGATACGCCGGCTGGCCGACATCCCAGCGCCTTTCCTTTTCCGGCAGCCAGTCGCCGCGCATGACCACCCTGCCGCAGTTGTCGAACAACCAGCCATGATACATACAGCGAATCCCATCGGCCTCGAGCCGACCATAAATCATATCGACGCCCTGATGTGCGCAGTAGCGCCCGATCAACGCCGCCTTGCCATCGCCGTCGCGAAACAGGATCAGCTCCTCGCCCAGGATCGTCACCGGCAGCGGCTTGTCCATTCCCAACTCCGCCGACAACCCCGCCGGCTGCCAGTAGCGCCGCATCAACTCGCCGCAAGGCGTCCCCTTGCCGGTCTGTGTCAGCAATTCGTTTTCTTCGTGCGTGATCATCGTGAGGTTCTCAGTCAATTGAAGATTGTCATTCACCACGAAGGACACGAAGAGCACGAAGTTCGGAGATGATTAATCCAAAACCTTCGTGTCCTTCGTGATCTTCGCGGTGAATATTCCGATTCACCATTTATTTCAGAATTGCCTCTGCCAGCTTCGCTCCCGGCAGCCAAGAGTTGTTGCATTTATCTTCGGTGAAATTCTGCACGCGACGGAACTCTTCGACCGTCAAAACATCCTTAGCCGCCTGGCCAGCCAGTCCTTTGGTATCGACATCCAACCGGCGCGACGGCTGTTGCGCGGTTCGGTTATGCAACTCCTGCCCTTCGCGGCTGAGCAGCCAGTTGAAAAACACTTTGGCGGCGTTGGGGTGCGGCGCTCCTTTGACGATACCGAGGATGCCGTTGCCGCCACTGACATAAGTGCCTTCCTTGAGCGTGGGAAGATGCTTGACCGGAAGGTTGGCGGCGAGAAACGCGTCGAAGTCGCGGTAGCCGACCCCGATGGTCATGGCCAACCTTCCCTTCGCCAAAGCGTCGGCAATCTGCCTGGCGTTGCGGCTGACGAACATTTCTTGCTGCGCCAGCTTGCGAACGTATTCTTCGCCTTTCATGTCGAGTAGAAACGCCCACATCGCCAAACCGCCGCCCGGCACTCGCGGATCGCGCAAACCGATCTTGCCTTTCCATTTGGCATCGAGCAGATCGTTGTAACTGCGCACCTCCTGGGGCTTGACCAGATCGGTGTTGTAATACATCGACGGCGTCATCTGCGCAACGAAACTGTAAAGCAAATTCTTGCCGCTCTGATTGTCGGCCCACAGATGGCCGCCAAACCACTTGGCGGGATCCTTGACCTCGGGCAGGATCATCGCCGGCGCCAGCGGTTCATAGACATCGGATTTCAAGAGCGAGTTGCCGGTGCACGGTCCGATCAAAAATGCGTCGACGGAGACGGCGCCGGCCTGCTTTTCGGCGACGACCTTGCTCATCAAGCTCGGGCCGGGGGCTTGGACGAATTCGCTGTCGAGGTCAAAACGCTTTTTTAGCGCCGCCTGCGCTTCGTTTCTAAAATCGCTTCCCGGCGGTGCGCCGATAACGACCTTGCCTTCCTTCTTCGCTGCCGCGACCAAACGTTGCCAATCGGCATTGACCTCAGCACCTTTACTTTGCTGCACGCCGCTCAAGTGAACCAAGACGATGAAAAGAAACAGTCCCCAACGGATCATTGCGTTGACCTTTCTTGCTGACATTAGCTAACCGGGTAAAGCTCTTGGTAGTTCGCCATGCCGATGGGCCGCTGGCGACTCTCGATTTCTAGATACACTTGCAATGTCGCGCGGCACAGCGGCGTCGCGAGGTTCAACCGCTCGCCCTCGCGAATGACCGCGCCGATGATGCCATCCACTTCGGTCTTCTCGCCCCGCTTCAAACCGCCGCCGGTTTCCTTCTCATCCTTCCACGTCCGCGCCATTTCCTCGACCGTCGCCATCCGTTGCGCCCTGGACCGGCTCGGATGAAAATCGTTGGGGTCGTACTCGGCGAGTTTTTCTAGCCGCGCGCCCGCCGCTTCGCCGACTTTGACAACCTCGGTGATAAAATCGGCGAACAAGCTGCGATTAGCTTCGCTCTGCCAGATCGCCGGCATCTTGGCGTCGGCGATCCAGCTGAGCATACGCATGCTCGTAAAGGTCAGCTTGCTCCACATCACCCCATACATGTTGTCGGCAATTTTCGTCAGTATAACCGGATCGAGCAGCGAATGCAGGGCTTCGAGCTGCGGCGTGCGATGGCCGTGAATATGGCCGATGTAGAGATAACCATTTTGATAAGTGCGCACATGTCCCGGCGCCATCTTGATGCTGCGCATGCGCACCACGGCGCCGACGGCGCGGTCGACACCGACGAGATTGGCGACCAGCGGCAGATTCATGCCGTTTTGCAACGACACCACCACCGCGTCTTCGGTCATATGCTGCGCCATCATATCCAAAACGTCCTTGGTCCCCTCCGATCGCACCGCAATCAAAACCAGATCGTACTTTTCCGTCAGCTCGCGCGGGAAAAGGATTTGTGGATGAACCGTGAACGAATCGTTCGGCAAATCGACGCGCAAACCGGCGCTTCGCACCGCTTCGACATGCTCACGGTCGACATCGCAAAGTGTCAAATCGTGACCGGCTCGCATCAGCCGCCCACCGATGATTCCGCCCACCTGCCCGGCGCCAACGAGAATCGATCGCATTCTGTATCCTTAACCCAATAATTGCCGCCCATCATAATCACGATCACGCAAGGATGCCAATTGACGGTAGCGGTGCCTCGGTTGGATTGACAGCGAAAACAACCAAACGCTATAGTCCGCCATTCGTTAAGAGTCTAGGAGATTTCTATGCGGCGAATCGTCACATCGATTGTTTGTGTCCTCGTTTGCGGAGCTCTAGTGAGAGAAATCCCCGCCCAGGAGCGCATGCGCATCGCCTGGGCCGGCAGCACGCCATCGAATACGCCGATTTGGGTTGCCGACCAGAAAGGTTTTTTCAAGAAGAACGGCCTTAACGTCGAGGTCATCAGCATCAGCGCCAGCACCATCGTGATCCAAGCGCTGCTCGCCGGCGAAGTCGATTTCATCATCGCCCCGTCGGCGACCTTGGTTACTTCAAAGCTCGCCGGCGCCGACACCGTCATGGTGTCGACCAACCTGCCGCTGTTCATCGACCATATCGTGTCCCTCGGCAGCATCACCAGCGTCGAACAGCTCAGAGGCAAGATCGGCGGCGTCAACCGCTTGGGCACGACCTCCGACATGACGCTCCGCTTGGCCCTGCGCCGCTTGGGCGTGGACCCGGAGAAGGAAACCAAAATCATCGCCACCGGCGAAAATCCCCAGCGCCTCGCCGCCCTCGCCAACAATATCACCCAATTCACCCTGCTCGGCGAGCCGCTGGTTCGCGAAGCGGAAAAACTCGGCTTTCGCGATTTGTACGACATCGGCAGTTTGAAGATCCCGTACCACGTCAACGCCGTCGTCACCCGCGAGAAGACTTTGAAAGAACGCCGGCCGCTGGTGCAAAAAGTCGTGCGCGCGTTTACCGAGTCGCTGCACTACATCAAGACCAACAAAGAAGACACCAAAGCCCTCATCGGCAAAAACCTCAAAACCAAAGACCCCGAAGGCTTGGAGCGCGCCTACAAAGCCTATAACGCCGCTTTCCCCGAAATCCCCTATCCAAACGCCGAAGGCGTCAAAACCCTCCTCGACGACATGGCGCCGCGCGACAAGAAGGCCGGTGCCGCAGATCCAAAAATGTTCGTCGATATGAGCGTCGTGCAGGAGCTGGAGTCTTCGGGGTTTTTTAAACAGCTGTATAAGAGATAATGAGTCGTACAGCCCTTGCAGATATATTTGGTATTAGGCTGCCAATACTAAGTTGAAGCTGACGATCTCAATTATCTCCGTCGTGGTGGCAACTAGTTTGAGCCTCTCCGGACTGAGCGCATTGTTGACATCGGAAGCTCCGACGTTGGTGCGAACTTCAGGAGCGTTTGTAGCGCTCTACGGCCTTGCTATGGTGCTCCTCCTATTTAGGGGCTGGCAGGCTCCTTCCCGGACGCTGTCACACCTAGCCGCAGCGCTGTCTGGTACGTTTGCGCTGCTTTGGATCATCGGTTCTTTCGATTCTGGAATCATCAGCGGCCTTGAGGTGGTCGTTGCATCGCTGGTCACACTCGCAGCGATTGTCAATTGGTACGCTGTTCACCTTGGGGTCAGAGGGTCCGCTTAACACACAGCTGCAACCGTTGGTGGGCGAGCCACAACCGTTATAAAAAAGAGGCGACCAGCCGGTCGCCCCGACAAATCCAAATTCCCGCTTTGAGTTCTTTGCGTTCTATGCGGCCCACTCTCCGAATCCGAATTTTGTGACTTTTGTGCGCTTTGCGGTTAATCCCCCTCCTGTGTCCTCCCCCGTCAGCGGGGGAGGATGAAGGTGGGGGCTAATTCAAACCGTAAAACACCCGCGGATTGTCCTCGACGATTTTCTTGTGCTGCGACGCGCTGATGCCGCCGCTGTCTTTCAGCGTCGTCAGCGCGTCGAGCTCAGTCGACGAATCGGCGTAGCCATCGACAGTGCCGATCGTCTCGCAATCTCTGACCAATCATCTCTCAGCTATCGACCATCAGCTGTTATGACCTCATCCGGATAAGCTTGGCTTGATTGCTGGAAGCTCCGGCTGATCGCTAGTGTATCTTTCGACTCTGACGGCTGGCGGCGAAGCATTCGGCAAACATCGCCGAGGTTTGCCCTTGGCGAACTGCCTGCTAGTCTATGATGTGATTTTCGGATTGTCGTAAAGATGAATTCCAACCACGTTACATCGCCGGGAAAAGCCTCCCGCGATTCAGAAAGTGTCCTCGATACGGTCCAGGCGCCTGGCCGCGGTGCCGATCTGAGTAGTTTGGAGCGCGCCCGGATGCTGATCGCTGGCAAGTTTTCGGAGGGCGAACGCGGCCGCGCGTCTATCGATCGCGGCACGGCAACCGCTGAGCTCCTCGGTAAACTCGGGATGGATGCCGAGACGCTTGCGGCCGCGCTGCTGCTTCCCATGATCGAGGAGCGCGCGGTCGATCCGGTGGCGATTGAAAAAGGGATCGGGGTTGGGGTTGCCCGCCTGACTCAAGGGGCCCTTCGTATCGCCAGCCTCAAGGATCTGCGCAAGACCGCAAGCGACACTTCACAGGCGAATCGTCTGCGGCAGATGCTTTTGACGATCGCCGGGGACCCACGGGTCGTGCTGGTCAGCCTGGCACATCAGCTTTGTGCTCTCCGCGCAGCAGGCAACGCCCTGGATGAGACACGACGGACCCTGGCTCAGGAAAGCCTAGAGGTTTTCGTGCCGCTCGCGAACCGGTTGGGCGTCTGGGAACTCAAGCAAGAGCTCGAAGATCTCGCTTTTCAGTATTTGGAGCCGGCCACCTATCAACGTATATCCGATGGGCTCGACCAGCGGCACGCGGATCGCGAGCGTTACATCGCACAGGTGGTTGCGCGCTTGCGCGAAGAATTCCATCGCGCTGGGACCGGCGCCGAGATCAGCGGCCGCCCCAAGCATGTTTATGGCGTGTGGAACAAGATGCGCCAAAAGGGCCTCGATATCAGTGACGTATTCGATGTGCTCGGTTTTCGCATCGTCGTCAATGACGTGAGCGACTGTTACGCGGCGCTGGGCGTGGTGCACGGGCTCTGGGAGCCCATCCTGGATGAGTTTGACGACTACATTGCCAAACCCAAACCGAATGGATACCAGTCGCTACACTCGGCAGTGGTCGGTCCAGAGGGAGTAACAATCGAGGTGCAAATCCGCACCCTCGCCATGCACCGACACGCCGATCTGGGGGTGGCAGCCCACTGGCAGTACAAAGAAGGTTTGCCCAACCGGATCGCGTGGTCGCGCGGCTTCCTGGAGACGGGGGAGGGCACGTCCGATGGCATCGATCTTATTGAGCGCTTCAAGCAAGCGGCCTTCCACGATCGGATCTACGTGCTCACGCCGCAGGGTCACATCATCGACCTCCCGGCTGGCGCCACCGCGCTCGACTTTGCCTATGCGGTTCACACCCAGGTGGGTCACAGGTGCCGCGGCGCCAAGGTCGATGGGGTCATCGTCGCGCTGACGACGCCTCTCACGAGCGGGCAACAGGTCGAGATCCTGACGAAGCGGGAAAGCCATCCCAGCCGCGACTGGCTGAATCCCAACCTGGGGTATCTGAAGACCGCCTCTGCTCGCGCCAAAGTCCGTCACTGGCTCAAGCAGCAGGATCATGAAACACATGTAGCCCAGGGCCGAGCGCTGCTGGAGCGTGAGCACCGGCGATTGGGCCTCACCGAGATCAACATTGTCGAACTCGCCAAACGCTTCAAAATGCGTCGGCCCGACGATCTGCTGGCAGCGCTTGGACGCGGCGAGATCGGCACCGTGCAACTTGGCCATGCGCTCGGTGTCCACACTCCTCCTCTCGCGCCGAGCACTCCGGCATCATCGCCTCCAAGCCGTTCGCGGGAGAGCCTGCTGGTGCATGGTGCCAGCAACGTTCTGACCAGGATGGCAGGTTGTTGCGAGCCCGTGCCGGGCGAGCCCATCGGCGGCTATGTTACCGCGCAGGGAGGCGGCATCTCGATTCACCGCCGCGATTGTCCGAACCTCGAACAGCTCGCGGCGCTCCGGCCTCAGAAGCTGGTGGAGGTTGCCTGGGGCGAGACGAGCGGGCAGCGAGATCACACAGGCGCTATGAAGCGAAAAGCGGACGCGGATTGAGCAGCGATAGCGGGGCAGGCTTGAATCGAGGAGTGCACTGGGACGACGAATCCGTCGGGGGGTGAAGGGCGGCTGCTCCCGACGGAACAACCGCCCCCAATTCATTCTATCCAACGCTCACGTCGATGATCGCCGGCTTGCCACTGCGATTAGCTTCGAGCTCGCGCTTCGGCACATCCTGAAGCGTTTCCGGATCGTTCACCTGCTCACAGTAGCCGTCAACGGATTCGGCGACCTGCACAAGCTCGGCGGCGGTTCTGCTTCACGCCAAACCGTAAAACACCCGCGGGTTGTCCTCGACGATTTTCTTGTGCTGCGCCGCGCTGATGCCGCCGCTGTTTTTGAGTGTCGTCAAGGCGTCTAGTTCGGTCGACGAGTCGGCGTGGCCGTAGTCGGTGCCGATCATCAGCGTATTCTCGCCCATGCAGCTCTTGATCAGGTACGGCACGTCGTCGCCGATCTGGCAGGTGACGAAGATGCCGGACTTCTCCAGCAGATCGTTGGGTAATTTTTTGTCGACCGTCTCTAGGCGCCGGCGCAGCTCGTAGACCACCCAGGGCACCCAGGACGCCGCGGTCTCGATGAAGCCGAAGCGCAGCTTGGGAAACTTCTGCGGGATGCCGCAATTCAAAATTCGAAACATCGCGCCGACATTGAAGATCCGATACTGGTTGAAAAAATCCCGGCTGCCATCCGGGTTGACCATCATGTCCACCGCCGCAGCGCTGCCGTTGGCCTGGTGCAGTCCGATGCAAAAGTTCAGTTTCTCGGCCATCTCGTACATCGGAAAGAAATAGGGATCGCTGATCTGCCGTGCGCCCTCCAGCGGCCGCATGAACACGCCGCAGCCACCGTTGTCTTTGGCAAACTGTAACTGATCGAGGGCATCGGCCATGCTGAGCAGAGGTAGGCAGGCCATCCAGCGCAGCCGCCCGTTGCTGTGCCTCCAGACGTCCGCCATCCAGCGGTTATAGGCGCCGCACAAGGCGACCTCGGTATCGGCGCGCTCGGTGACTTGATCGAGAAAGATGCTGGTGTAGAGCACCTGGATATCGATGCCCAACTCATCCATATGCTTGATCCGGCCCGACACATCGGCCAGATCGCGGTTGGCCATCGTCGTGCTCACGTCCCGGCCGATCTCGGCGGACTTCTTGTCGAGATCTTCTTTGCTAAAGGTGAAGCGAAACAAGCCGCGAATCTTGCCGTCGATGACCCAGTGGGCTTTTTGGTTGTCGTCTTCCGGCTTGAACAGCTGGGGCCGAAACTTTTTTTCCGCCGGTGTCAGGTAGTCCCAGGTCAGCGGACTCTCGACCACATGCGCGTCAGCGTCTACCCATCCCATGGCGATACCCTCCGTCAATCCATTTTGGATTTTTGATTGGAGATTTTGGATTGCAAGTCTTAATCCTAATTCCCTACTATTGCCTAATGCCTATTGCCTTATTCCTAATGCAGCACCGCTCCGCCATTAACGAGAATCGTCTGCCCGGTGACAAAGGTGCTCAGATCCGATAGCAAATATAGCGCGGTGCCGACCAAATCCTCCGGCTGCTCGATGCGCTTGAGGATGCGCGTCGACGCCGAGCGTTCGTAGTTCTTCAGCGCATCGTCAGTGACCTTGTCTTCGCTCATGGTCGAGCCCGGCGCCAATGTGTTCACGCGAATATTATCCGGCCCAAGCTCCCGGGCGAGCACACGGCTGAAGCCGACGACGGCCGCTTTTGATGTCACGTAATGCATCATCGTCAAACCGCCGTTGAACGCCATGTTGGACGAGATGTTGACGACGCTGCCCTGTTTGCGTTGTTGCATCGCCGGCACCACCGCCCGGCTGCATAGCCACAAGCCTTTGACGTTGACCGCCATGATGCGGTCCCAGGCTTCTTCGGTGATGTCCTGCCATGTGCCCTTCTCCGCCGGCACGCTCATGAAGATCGCCGCGTTGTTGATCAGTCCGTCGATCTGGCCGTAGGCGCTGAGCGCTTTCGCGGCCATCTCCTGGCAGCTCGGAAGACTCGCCACATCGACCCTGGTGGCCAGCGCTTTGCCGCCCTTGTCGGCGATCGCTTTGGCGACGCCGTCGGCGGCCTTGTCGTCGATATCGGCGACCACTGCGGCGCCGCCCTCGCGTGCGATTCCCATGCAATAGGCGCGGCCGATGCCATGCCCGCCGCCGGTCACCACCACCACTTTGCCGTCCAGTAAGCCCATGTGGATGCTACCTCCGCTGTCATTCTCTATCGCATCTGCCAGTGAAAGTTCAACGTCGCAAACGCGCGATTCGCGTATCCGACCTTGAACTTTGAACATTTGAACCTTGAACATCCATTCCAGCCTAGACAGTGAAATCCCGTTGGGATAATGACGAGAAACGGCAAAGCGCCGGCGAGCAACCGACTCGAAAAACTTGAGAGGCTTTTCATGCACGAACCGCGACACAAATTTACCGAAGTCCAGGGCATCAAGATGCATTATTTGGAATGGGGCGAGCGCGGCAAACCGGATCTGCTGCTGGTGCATGGCTGGACGAATTTCTCCGCGAGCTGGAGCGCGGTCGCCGAACATTTCCAGGACCGCTATCGCATCATCGCCCCCGATCTGCGCGGCCATGGCGAGTCGGAAAAGCCGATGACAGGTTATCGGCTGCGCGACTTTGCCGAGGACATCCGCCAGCTGATCGAGAATCTGGAACTGAAAAAACCCGCTTACGTCGGCCACTCCTGGGGCGGCAACATCGGCACCATCCTCGCCTCCGACTCGCCCGAATTGATCTCCCAGGCTTTTCTGGAAGACCCCGTCTACTGGCGCATGATCCACGCCTTCATGACCGCGCTGCCCAACGCGCTGGCAAGGAGCAACAAGCCCGAGGCGGAGATCCGCGCCGAAGCGAAGCACAAAGGCCTGTCCCAGGCCGAGCAGGACATGGAGGTCTACCGCAACCACCACTTCGCCGCTCATGCGCTCACCCGGCTGCTCACCGACAACCGCGATTGGGCTTTCGGCTTCGAGGACCACTTCAAACGCATCGCCGTGCCGACGACGATCCTGGTCGCCGACCATAAAGCCGGGGGCGCCATCATGCGCGAGGAGATGAGCTACCTGCAGCGCATCGCGCCGCCGCAGGTGAAATTGCTTTTCTGGGAAAACACCGGCCACGGCATGAAAGCCGCCAAGCCGGGGGAATACAACCAGGCGTTGGAAACTTGGTTGAGCTGAGAAACCGCTGACTGTCTAGATTGATCGCCCTGATGACCGAAAACCGGTCAGTAGATAAATAAGTCCTGCCAGCGGAATCAGCGGCGGCAGATGCGGGAAGGCGAGCGTGTTGATCAACGGCAAGACCCCCGCCGCGACCAGCGTCAACGCCGTCCGGGGCGGCACTGGGTCGCCGCCAAGCTTCAAGATGAACGCCGCGGGAATAATGAACAGGGTCATGTCATGGTCATGAAAATGCGGCGCGATGAGAATCACACCGAGGAAAATTTTCACCCAGGCCGAATAGGAGCCGGCGGTTAACCCTGCCAGCCGCCGGCATTGCAACGCTACCGCTCCAACCGCCGCCAAAGTAATCGCGTACCAAAGATAATCGCGCCACGCCGGCGCGGCGAAGAAATACGCCAGCGCGCGCAGGTTGTGCATCCGCTCCGGCTGAATGCTCAGCGCCGCTTCGCCGGCCATCGCCCGCTGCGACACCGAGAGATAAGCCCGCAGTCCTTCCCAGCCCAGCGTGAAGTAGGAAAGCAAACCAAGCCCGACGACCACCAGCCCAAGTGCGCCGACCCCGCGCCAGGATTTTTTTATCAATAGTAGAAGCCCCGGCACCGCCAAGAGCGGCGGTTTGAATAACAACATCCCGGACCACCAGCCGGCGCGGCCATAGCGATCGTCGGTCAGGGCCGCAACGAAAAGCACCAATAGGATGAGCGCCAAGAAGGAAGTCTGCGCCTGCAGCAGCGCATAATGGACGCCATAGTTGCAGACAGTTGCGAGCATCAGCCAAATTTTTTGCGATCTGCCCAACTCGAGCCTGCGCATGAGAATCGCCAGAGACAGCGCCAGCAGCGCGCCGTTGACCAAGGTCATCAGCACGAAAGCAGCGGAGAACGAGAATGCGGCGAGCGGCGCCAACAACAGCGCGAAGAACGGCGGATAAAAAAACGGCAGCACCCAGCTGCCGCGCGACGGATCGATCGGTTGCTGCACCTGGCGCTGCCGCTCCAAATCGTAGAGCGCCGGGCGGTCGCTCGTCACGAGCACCGCGGCGGTGTAGAGACTGATGAAGTCGGGCTTGTACTCGCTGCAAACCGGATCGTGATCGCGGTATATCGTCCACCAGCAAGGAGCGATGACCAGACTCATGGCGAGCCCCAAGCCCAGCGCCAGCGCGGCGAATCGGTTAGTCCAAGGATTAGGACGCGCCATTAGGATTGCGGAATCATGGGGCAACTTGGCGGTTTGGCGGTGGGTCTTGGCATCCAAGCATGAGCCAAGTCAGCTGTGATTTTTCACCCAGTCCAGAATCACTGAATTAGTTTCCTCCGGCGCCTGCCAGAAAAAACCATGGGATTGACCCTTGAGCACTTTCATCTCGGCGCCATGGATGCGCTCCATCAGCACTCGGGCCTGCGCGATATGATTGCTGCCGACAGTATCGGCCTCGCCGATCAGCACCAACGTCGGCGCCAGGACATCGCCCAAGCGGTGCGTGCCCTCAAAGTTATGGCGCGCAATGCACAGATGAATGAAAGGATCGAGCTTGGCATGGGTCGCCCAAGCGACTTTGAAGAACTCTTCGACCCGGTCGCGGTGCCGCTCGCGGAAGTCTTTGGTAAAAAACGTGTCCGATTCGACGATCTCGTCGTAGATGAACTTCTCGAACCCCATGTCGACCATGTCGTACACCAGACGATGCGGCAGACCGGGAACGCAATCCGACCCTGCGCGTCCAGCGGTACCCGAGCCGCTCGCCGCCATGATCAAGCTTTTCACCTTGCCGGGAAAGTTTTGCGCCAGGGACAGCGCGATGCGGCCGCCCATGGAGTGGCCGATGAAATGGGCCTTGGGCAGTTGCAGATAATCCATCATCGCGACAATGTCCAACGCCATCTGCTCGATGGTATAAACGCTTTGCGTTGGCACCGAACGGCCGCAGCCGCGCGGATCGTGGAAGATCAGCTGCAACCCGCTCGCCAGCGGCATTTGCCAAGGCTTCCACACCTCGCCCGAATATGCCGTCGACGGCACAAAGATCAGCGGCTCGCCTTGGCCGTGGGTTTCGTAATAGCAATCGACGCCGGTGGGCAGCTGTACGTTGGGCATTTTGAATTCCTCGCTCTTTGATCAGGGTCGCATACCACAAATGCGTTTACCAAGAGGCTTATAACATCCCCCCTTTAAAAAAGCGGGACCGGGGGGGATTTGAGTTTTGCGCGCACAAGAAAATCCCCCCTTCCCCCTTTTCAAAGGGGGGGATTATTCAAGTGCACTCATTTCGCCGGCGTTTTATAAACTCCGTCCTTCTCCAACTGCGCGACAAACCGCGTGTCGAGAAAATCATCCGGCTTGGCGGTTTTGGCCTTGGGCTCGCTCGGCAGCAGCTCGCCGATGATCGTTTCCATGCCCTTGCGCGTCACATACGGCGCCGTCTCGATGTAGGCCCGCGCTTCGCCGTATGTCGCTTCGAGAATCTCCGGATCTTTGATGCGCGCGTATTTCTGAATCGCGCGGATGCCCGCGGCTTTGTTCGCCTTCAAGAACTGCACGCCTTCACTGTAGCCGCGGATAAAGCGGCGGGTCATCTCTTCGTTGGCCTTGATGAACGAGCGCGTCGAGCCGATGGCGACGGATACGTACTCGGGGCCGTCCTTGGTCAAATCCATTAATTCCGTCAATCCTGCCTTGCGCGCGCGGAAATTGGTCGGTGGCGACAGCGCGCCGGCATCGACCTGACCGGCGCCAATTGCGGTGAAAATATTCGGCACGTCGACCAGCTGGAGCATCTGGTATTCTTCCGGCCTGATGCCCGCTCTGTTCATGACCCAGAGGGTCACGCTATGGGTCGACGAGCCAATCCGCGTGATGCCGATTTTTCGCCCTTTCATCTCGGCAAAGCTCTTGATCTCGGGCCGACCCATGAAAGAAAACACCAACCGATTGGCAACGCCGGCGATGATCACAACGTCGGCGCCCTTGAGCGCCGCCGTCACCGAATTGCGCCCATCCATGTAGGAATACTGTATTTCGCCCGCGAGCATCACTTGAATAGCCCGCGAGGTCGACGGGATATGCACCAGCTCGACTTCCAAACCGTTTTTCCGGAAAAAGCCCTCTTCCTGCGCCACCCATGTGCCGCTCATGTTGCTGGCGAACGAGGTCCATGCTACCCGGGCTTTCATCTGGGCGTCGCCGGCGCCAGGCGACCACATGACAAACCAGACGATCAGCGCGATCGACCCAAATTGGATTTGAAGTTTCATCGAAGTTTCCAGCCTTTGCACTCGACAGATGGAAGCTCCATAACACAGAACCCTTGTCGCGGTCGAGCCGTTGCGGATTGAGCCAGTGGTTCAGTTAGACCGAGATCTCTCACTTCCGTCGAGATGACAAGGCGACTATTGTGCCGTCAGTTCGAGCGATGCGAGAAATATTTCTCCCGCTGAAAACATCTTCCCACTCATACTGTCCCACTATCCGGCTTGATCTTTCACACTGGCTTGGCATAGATTCGCGCCATCTCGGCCCTGGAATCGGAGGCATCGAATGATTCGACTGTCGCTCATCGTCACCTTGTGGATGCTGGTTTTGAACTCATCGGCGCAATCGGCGGAACGCGTGCGCATCGCCTACAGCTCGATTAGCGCGGCCTACCTCGGGATCTGGGTCGCCCACGACGCCGGCTATTTCGCCAAGGAAGGCTTGGAAGATCAAATCATCTTCATTCCCAGCGCCACCCAGCTCGCCCAGGTCCTGGTCGCCGGCGATGTCGACATCGCGTCGCTTGGCGGCGGCCCGGTGATGGCCGCGTCATTGAGCGGCGCCGATTTGAAGGTCATCGGCAACAACGTCAACAAATTGATCTTCTCGATTCACGCCAAGCCGGAAGTCAAAAGCCTCGAGGAGCTGCGCGGCAAACGGATCGCGGTAAGCCGCTTCGGCTCGAGCTCCGATGTCGCCGCCCGGGCGGCGCTCAGAAAAGTCAGATTAGACCCGGCGAAAGACGTGAATCTGATGCAGTTGGGCACGATGGCGAATATGTTCGGTGCCCTGAAGTCCGGCGGCGTCGACGCTTCGGTGGTTTCGCCGCCGACCCAGTTTCTCTCCGAAAAGTTGGGCTTCAAGGAGATCTTCAGCGTCACCGAAATGAATCTCGCCTACCCCAACCCGTCGATGGCCGCGCCCGGCGACCTCATCCGCAAAAAGCCCGACATGATCGACCGCTTCATGCGCGCCTACGTGCGCGCCATGCAGCGCGCCCAGAGCGACCGCCAGGGCTCGATCAAGACCTTGGCGAAGTACACAACCATCACCGACTCGGAGATCTTGAATCGCGCCTACGACTTTTACATGACCAAAGTTCTCGAACGCGCCCCCTACATCAACATGCAAGGCATGCAAAACGCCCTGGATGATGTTGCGAGAAGCGTCCCGGCGGCAAAAAACGCCAAGCCGGAACAGTTCGTCGACCTGCGGTTTCTAGATAAAATTGAAAAGAGCGGATTATTGAAGGAGCTCTATAAGTAGAAGAAAAAAACGTTCCAATCGTTCAAGATGTTCCAATCGTTGACGGCCGCAGATCCATAACTGGAAATTTAACCACAGAAAGCACAAAGGGCACAAAAGTAATCTATGGGGGCGGCCAAATCTTGTATCTTCCCCCGTCCAACGAGTTTAAGACGGGATAGGGGCAAAACGTTGAACCTTAAACACTTGAACCCGTTCGACAAGCTCAAGACAGGGCTTTGAACTCTTGAACTACGCGGCGCTATGCGCCGCGCGCGCCTTGCTCAATTCGGCAACCAGCACACCGCCGCGATCTCGCTCAATTCCCGTCGCATCTTGGTCCACGATTGCGCGCCGTCGTCGCTGCGATACAGATAACCGTAGCGGCTCGCGGCAAAAATCACATTCGGGTCATCGGAGTTTGTCCCGAAAGTCCACATCGTCGAGTTGGGTTCCTGAGGCAGAGGCAAGAGCTTCCAAGATTTACAAAAATCGTCGCTCTGCGCCAAGGCGCCGGACGAACCCGGCGTGAAATCGCCGAAGCTCAACAAGATTTTCTTCGGATCCGCCGGGTGCATGGCGATGCCGCGCAGATAGTTTTCCTTGCGCGGATAGTCCCAGGGCAGCGACTGCTGCATGTTGCGCGGCTCCCAATTCTTGCCGTTATCCGTGCTCGCGTAGATCTCCCGGTTGGCCATGATGAACGTCGTCTTGGGCGGTCCGGCGGTAACGGCAACATTGTGAATGTCGCGCCGCCCGGTCACTTCGACGATGCTCCACGTGTCGCCGCCGTCGCTGCTATGACGGGCGCCGTCGACTTCGAGTCCCGCCCAGATATGGTTGGGCTCGCGCGGATCGACGGCGATCCCGGTAAACCTCGGCGTGCCCACCGCCTCGCACTCCGTGGCAACTTCCATGGGCCGCCTGTCCCAAGTCCGGCCGCCGTCTTTCGAACGGAACATCATCGCTGGCGTCGGCGTGCCGGTGCCGGCGAACATGATATCCGGATTGACCGGATCGAACGCGACCACCCACACGTAATGATCATCGAGCGCCGACTCGACCCGTTTCCAGTTCGCGCCGCCGTCATCGCTGCGGTAGATGCCTTTCTCGGTAGTGGCAAAGAGAATGTTATGCTGTTTGGGATGCATCGCAATGCAGCGCACCGATGCTTCGTAAGCAAATCCGCGGCGCGGCCCGATGCGCGCCCAAGTCTGGCCGTTGTCTTCGCTGCGCATAATGCTCTGACCGATGGTCCCGACAACAATTGTTACGTCTTTCATGCTCCCTCCGAAAACGTTTTGAACGTTTTGAACGGCTTGAACGATTGGAACGCGTTTATATCAGATGTTGACCCGATGCATATCCTTGGTCCGCGGTCCCGCCGCCGCCCCTGGCGGGAAGATGTCGTCGAGCCGCGCTAAATCTTCTTTGCTGAGTTTGAGGTCGGCTGCTTTGATGTTCTCTTCGAGATGGGCGCGGCTCTTGTTGCTGGGGATAGGAATCACGTTATCGCCCTGGGCCATCAGCCAGGCCAATGCCAGTTGCGCGCAGGTGCAATGCTTCTCTCGCGCCAGCTCTTCAAAGCGCGCCAGCAGCGCGAGATTCTTTGCCAGATTATCGCCTTGAAAGCGCGGATGGTTGAATCGGCCATCGCCTTCGCTCATATCCTTCGGATCGTGCACCAGGCCGCCGAAAAAACCGCGCCCGAGCGGCGAGTAGGCCATGAAACCCATGTTGAATTCGCGGCAAGCCTGCAAATTGCCGCCCTCGGGATCCCGCGACCAGAGCGAGTATTCCATCTGCAATGAGACGATCGGGTGGACCTGGCGCGCGCGCCGGATCGAGTTGGCGCTCGCCTCCGAAAGCCCGATGTAGCGCGTCAGCCCGCGCTCGACCAGCTTGGCCATGGCGCCCACCGACTCCTCCACGGGGATATCCGGATCGACCCGCGACATGCAGAAAATATCCAAGGCGTCGACGCCCAAGCGCTTGACGCTTTGTTCGCAATTTTCGGTCAGATACGCCGGCGTGCTGCCGCTGCGGTTGCCGGTCGCGTCCGGCACACGCGGACTTCCGGACTTGGAATGAATCACAATGCGCTCGCGCCGCCCTTGCAGCGCTTTTTTGATCAGCTCGTGATTGTGGCCCTGCCCATAGCTCGCCGAGGTATCGAGAAAGTTGATGCCGAGATCGAAAGCCTTGTGCAATGTCGCGATCGATTCGTTATCGTCAGCCGGGCCGTAAGCCCCCGACATGCTCATGCAGCCCAGCGCCAAGCGCGACACTTTGAATTCCGTCGAACCGAATTGAACGTAATCCATCGAACCCTCCGTGCTGCGCCACTGTTACCGCAGGTGTAAGGAGCAAGTCAAACCGCAAGATGTTTCGATTGACAGCAGCATTCGATGTGCATTAGACGTACGTCAGTTGATCGGTGAAGCTTTATATGAAAACCGTTACGTCGAGGAGCTGAAGCGGGAAGGTTTCTTCAATAAGCTGTTGTAGTAGGGGGACGATTACAAACAGATTGCAGATTCCAAATTGCAATCCGATTCCGACAATCTGGAATTTGGAATTACCAGCGACACGAGGTTTCCATGAAAAGTCAAAAGTTCGTCGTGCTCCTGCTGTTTTTGACGGCTCTGCTCGGTCGACATGCACTGGCCCAGGACAAACCCAAAATCTATATCGGCCCATCGAGCAAAACGCTTGGCTACAGCCCGTTGTGGGTGGGCTGGAAAAAAGGCTTTTTCGAGCAGCAAGGGCTGGACGTGCAGGTGGTCGTGCTGCGCGGCATGCCGATGGTCGTGCAGGCCCTCGCCGCGGGATCGATCCATCTTGGCGCGGGTGGCCCGGAGCCGTTCATGGAATCCAGCGACCGCGGCCTCGATTTCATGATTACCGGCGGCGTCATCAACGGCATGACCGCAGCGATCATCGGCGGCAAAAAATACAAGACCTTCGAAGACCTGCGCGGCACAACCATAGGATCATCGTCATTGACTGGCGGCACCGTCACCGCTTTTCGCGAGGCGCTGCGCCAGAAAGGTTTGGAATATCCCCGCGATTACAAGATTCTCGTCGTCGCCGGCGGCTCGTCCGGCAATCTCGCGGCGATGCAGTCGGGGCAGATCTCCGCCACCACCGTCGCCGTGCCGCTGAACTACGCCGCCGAAGAGTTGGGCTTCACCACTCTCGGCCGTCTGCTTGACGCCGTGCCGCAATTTCAATCCGCAGCACTGGCGACACGCCGCTCCTGGGCGGAGAAGAATCGCCCGCTCATGGTGCGCTTCATGAAAGGCATGGTGCAAACCCTGCGTTGGATGCACAACAATAAAGATGCCACCGTCGAGTTCCTGGCAAAAGAGATCCAGTTGAAACCGGCGCACGCATTGAAAGGCTGGGAATATTACACGCAAAACCGCATCTGGCCCTACGACGGCGAACCGAACATGGAAGGCATGAAACACAACATCCGCACCTATTACGAGCAGACCGGTGCCAAAACCCCGGTGCCGGATGTCTCGAAATTTGTCGAAATGAGTTATTTGAACGACGCGTTGAAGGAGTTGGGCAAGCGCTAATCGCAGCCTCGGTAAAATTTCGATGTTGAAGATTCTGCCGTCATACCGGGGAAAGCCGGTATCCAGATGCGATGGAGGGGCGGAGTAAAGACTGGATGCCGGCCTGCGCCGGCATGACGTCCATGAATTCACCGGCGCGCGAGACACCAATCTCCGACATTGGGATCAAGTTTTTTCCCTTACATCCGCCGCACGACC
>Ga0075342_1000037_pt1 | contig 26460 bp, 31 predicted proteins | sample RushOxbow_ThreeS_3_FD_120085 | JGI IMG/M metagenome (GOLD analysis project Ga0075342, IMG submission 120085) | Natural and restored wetland microbial communities from the San Francisco Bay, California, USA, that impact long-term carbon... | ecosystem: Environmental > Terrestrial > Soil >...
CAGCGCGCCAGCACGGTAAACACCACCCGCTCGGAGCCGGGTGTCGGAGTCGAACCGACGACCACTCGATTACAAGTCGAGAGCTCTGCCAACTGAGCTAACCCGGCGAGGCATCCAGGCTAACCCGACGTCGATCTCGCTCCTCGCCGGCGCGCCACCTCGAAGCACGCCACCGCCGCCGCCGTGGCCACCTCCGCCATGCCCGCCGCCTCCGTGACCACCACCACCACCGCCGCCTACGCGCGTAATGGGGCCAGCGTGGATGGCGCTCATAGCGTTCTTGAGGTCAGGCACGCTTCCCGCCTGAGTTGGCCCCAGCACCAAAGGGGCTAAGAGCAGGCTGCCCGCAAGGGCCGTCACTGCTGCTAAACTTGTTTGCATAACAATGTTCCTTTTCTCGCGGTGGGGGGACGGCCTTCGACAAGGCCCAGAAGAAAGCGAATTTGGGACTAAGAGAGCTTAATCGAGCCTGACTGACCTGTTCATGCGCCGTTCAGGTTTTTGGTTGGGCGGCATGTCCCCTTAGGGATCAAAGGCTGAAATGATCTAGCGACGGTACCGGGTCCGCTAAGTGCCAGAGACAAAAACTCGCCCTCGTACCGCTGATTGGCCTCAGCGGAGATTAAGGGATAAGATGAAAGCGACGCGGGAGACGCGCGCGATGGCAGACATCATTCAACCAAATCGCGTATCGGCTCAAATTGACGGCGATTTTGTCGTGTTCCTTATTGGAATGCGCATAAACAAAGTTTGGAAGGTCCATAAGTGGTTGCCGCCCTTCAAGGCGATGCTAAAAATGCTGAGGGAGTTAATTGGCGCACCGGCTGAAACTGGTTTTCTCGGCTTCTCCAGATTGGGACCAACAGCACTAGTCCAATATTGGCGGAGCTTCGCGCAATTAGAGCGCTATGCTCGCAGCCGTGATCACTCGCACTGGCCAGCGTGGATTGAATTCAACCGACAAATGAAGGACAGCCGCGGAGACGTAGGGATCTGGCACGAAACCTACTTGGTGCGCTCTGGACAATACGAAGCCATATACAGCGGAATGCCACTTTTCGGTTTGGCGAAGGCAGGTCGACAGGCTCGAGTAACAGAAGAAACTGAGAGTGCGCGGCAACGGCTTAAAATAAATTGATAAGGGGGCACCATACGTCCCTGGCTTGGCCGCTTTGCGTCGCGCTGGGGGGAAGGTGCATCGCGCAGCGTGCTGACTCCGGCAGCGCGCGGACCCCCCCTCCGTTCCTTCAGCTACCAGCGGTCGTGCCGCCGATTAACCCGGCGAGCAACGCGTCGATTTTGACCCCAATAAGTGCCGTAACCCGGACGGCCATATCCGTAACCATAGCCGTAGCTTGGATAGGCGTAGCCGTAAGCGGGATAGCCACCATAATATCTGGGGTAAGCCGGGGCATATGCGTAGCCGGGGTAACCATCACCGTAGCCTGGATAACCGGGACCGATGTAGATGCTAATGCCTTGGGCGGATGCTTTGAGAGGCACAAACATCGCCAAGCCAAGAGCAATGGCGCTCACAAAAATGGCGGATGACTTTCTCATCGCTTAGCTCCTTGAAAGAGGGCGGCTACAGCAGCGCACCCTATGCATCCATTTTAAGGCAAACGCTTTGAACCGCCTTTTGTTCTGTAGATCATGGTTAGCCAGCTTCCCTGGCGGGTGAGCACCAGCGGCTGGTGAAGATTGTTTGCAAACCAAATTGTTCCCGCGCTCGTGTAGCGGCCAGGCTCAGTCGACAGGCGGCCGCTGTTGCCCAATTGTTACAGACACTTTCGCCACCGCGCCTTAACCTCATACCTCGTTTTGAGTAGGCGGATCGTCATGACGAGAGACGGCACGAGCGAGCATAGTCCCGGCGAACGCGCCGCCGCGGCGCCAGATCTCGAATTGCCGACGCGGCCGTCCTTGCTGCAGCGCTATGGGCTGGCGACGCCCTGGCGCTATGGCTCGGCCAATGTTCTCCTGTTGCTCGGTTCGGCATCGATTTTCGCCGGCGGCTGGACGCCTTGGCTGGTGCTGGCCGTCGCCATGCTGCTGGGATCATTTGCCGATGAGGTCAATGGCGACGATCGCACCTCGCTCGACGACGGCGCCTGCTGGTTCTGCAAGGTCAATCTCTACCTGTCGCTGCCTCTGGTCTGCCTGCTGGCTCTGGTCCTTATACGCTTCGCCGCAGTGGAGCCGAATCTCACCGAGAACCCCATACAGCTAATCGGCGTGCTCTGGCTCGCCGGCTACTTATTCGCGCTGGTCGGCGCTACCGTCGCTCACGAATTGTGTCACCGGTCAAGTTCGCTTGCCAAGGTGTCGGCATACGTGCTGCTCGGCTTTACCGGCAACGCCTCATTCGTAACCTATCACCTTTACGCCCATCACCGGCAGGTCGGCACCTATAGCGACGCCGCCTCGGCGCGGCGCGGGGAACGGCTGCGCACCTTCATAGCGCGCACTCTCGTGCAGCAATTCGTCCAGGCAGCAAGGATCGAGGCGGCCCAGCTGCGCCGCCGCGGCTTGTCGCCATGGTCCTGGCGCAACCGCTTGATCCTGGCTCACCTTGCTCCTCTTACTATCATCGTCCTTGCCGCCATCTTTGCGGGCGCCCGAGGCGTATTCGTGATCGTCGCCGCCGGGCTGCTCGGGAGGCTGTTCCACGAGCTCATCAACTACGTTCAGCATTATGGCCTGGTGCGTATCGAGAACTTTCCGGTGAAGGAGCATCACAGTTGGGATTGTTATCGAACCATCTCCAATTCTCTGCACTATAACCTGCCCCGTCACTCCGACCACCACATGGCTGCCACCAAGGACTTCTGGCAGCTACACGCGCAGCAGAAGGCGCCAATGCTGCCCTACGGCTACCAGACCATGGCATTCATCGCGCTGACGCCGCCGCTGTGGCGGCGAATCATGAAACCGTTGCTCGCTGATTGGGATCGAAATTACGCCAGTGACGTCGAGCGGGAGCTTGTTCGCGAACGCGGTTGGGACGGCGTCGCCTAGAGGCGCCTATGCCACGACCACGGGTTCGACATGATCGGCCCTGTCGCGCAGGCTGCACAATCCTCCGCCGAGATATAGGTGATGCCAGAGCTGCGTCGCCACGACGCCGGTCAGGCCCAGACTCGCGAAGGTGCCGAGCCCGCTTCCTTCGCCCCTGGCCAATGCATCGCAATCACGCCGCACGCGCGCAACGTCGAAATAGCCGGTCCGCTTGAGACTTTCGGCACTGATCAGCTCGCGCATGAAGGCAGGAGGGCGGGTGAGAAAGTTCTCCGCCAGGGGCGCCCGAAACATATGTTTTGGCCTTTGTGCCACTGATTCAGGGAGCATGCGCTGAGCGGCTTGGCGGAGAAGATATTTGTCGCGCACTCCGCGTCTCAGTTTCCACCGCGGATGAAAGCGCGAGACGAGGGCAATGACGTCCTCATCGAGAAAGGGGTATCGCGCCTCCACGCTGTTGGCCATGGAGACCCTGTCGCCCTTCGGACCAAGCAGCAGGCCGGCCAGCTGAATCTTGTATCCGATATAGAGTGAGCGGTTCAGGGGATGCCAGCGGGCCATTCGTTCCAGGTCGAGGTGGAGGTCCATATAGGGAAGACGGCCCCCGAGGTCTTCCTTGAAGCCCGCGCTGAAATACCGATGCCGTGATGTCGCCACGAGATTATACATCAAAGACTGAGCGTGCGGGCCTCCGATGGTGGCGTCGACATGCGCAATCTCGGCGAAGCTCAGATTGGGTGCAGCCCATTTGCGGGCCAAGCGGCTCATCAGCGTGCTCGGGCGGAACACGTCGCCCACGTCGAATGTGCGGGCGAGTTCGCGGATCTTGAACCAGACATAGCCCGCGAAGGCTTCATCAGCTCCCTCGCCGGTGAGAACAACTTTGTAACCTTCAGAATGCACCGCACCGGAAAGCGCCAGCAGCGCGGCGCAGGATGTATCCAACACCGGACATTCCGCAGCCTCGGTGAGCGCCGCATAGGAGTTCACGATGCGATCCGGCCCGGCTTCCACGATGGTCGGTCGCCGGCCGCCGATCGCGCGAGCGGATTCCAGCGCAGTATCGACCTCGTCGAGCTCCCTGTCGGGAATTCGCAACGTAAAACTCGGCAGCGGATGACCGGCAACGCGCTTCGCCATGGCAAGGACATAGGCGGAGTCCACGCCGCCGCTCAGATAGCCGGCGACGGGAACGTCGGCGCGAAGCCTGACCTCGACTGCGCGTGCGAACGCCGCCTCGAAGGCATCGGTGAGTTCGCTTCCGTCGGCACTATCCACTTCGTCGCCCCAGTCCGGAAAGTCCAAATCCCAATATTTGCGTTCGACCGGAGCAGTTGGCCTACTGCGGCCAGGGAATGTGAGCCTCACATAATGGCCGGGCGCCACGGCCTGAACGCCTTCGAACACGGTGCGGCGTCCGCCGAGCGCAAAAAAAGTGAAAAGATGATCCAACCCGTGCCGGTCGGCCACCGGCCTCACCGCCCCGGAGGCTATGAGCGCCTTGATCTCCGAGCCGAAATAGATGACGTCGCCTTGACGCGACCAAAACAAAGGACAGATGCCAACACGATCTCTCGCCAAGATCGCGACGTTACGCGCGAAATCGATGAGAACGAAGGCGAACTGACCTTTGAGATGAGAAAACAACTCCTCGCCATGCTCCTCATAGAAGTGAACGATCAGTTCGGAGTCGCTGTGCGTTCGGAAGACATGCCCTCTGGCTTCGAGTTCCGCCCGCCGCTCCGGAAAGTCGAAGAATTCCCCGTTGCAGATCACCGCGACGGTCTGGTCCTCGTTGAAAATTGGCTGTCGCCCGTCCTCGACACCGACAACGCTAAGCCTGCGATGCGCCAGTCCAACGCCCGGTACAAACAGAAAGCCGCTATCATCCGGACCGCGATGCGACAACGCCGCGGCCATGCGCCGCACCATCAGGCGATCTGGCTCGCGTCGACCCGCGAGGTCGATCAATCCAGCAATGCCGCACATATTTCCCCGCTCTAATCAGGTTTTTGATATTGAGTGATTGTAATCACTTGGTTTACGAGCGGGTCGCTAAACACCCACGCGCGGCAACACGTCGCCCCCAATATTCGAAATGACACATCCCAACCGTAACGTCACGGCTTAAGCAGTTGCGCCTAAGTTGGAAACTTCAAAGTGCAGTTCCGACGGTAATGAGTTAGCCGTGCGCAGGCGCGCGCCTGCGTAAAAATGCCCATTTTGACCCGCCTTTGTGTCTCCCCGTGATCTGTACAATCTTGAGACCCTATGACTCGTCGAGTGTCCAAATCAAAGCGCCCGCGTCCGCCACATGATCGGCCGCTACCGCCCCCTATTGAACCGGAGACCGAAAAAGGCCCTTCGATCGCCCTCGTTGTGGCCGTGGTGCTTACCGCCATACTCGAGGTGCTCGACATTACGATAGTGAGTGTGGCGATGCCACACATGCTGGGCGCTTTTGGGGCAACCTCCGACCAGATCACTTGGGTACTCACCTCGTATCTCGTCGCTGCTGCTGTCGTGATGCCGCTGACGGGCTATTTGTCGCGCGTTTTCGGGCGCAGGCGCCTGCTGATTTCCTCTATTGTGGGCTTCGTTATTTCCTCGGCGCTATGCGGCCTGTCCTGGAATCTCCTCAGCATGGTGATTTTCCGGATCGCCCAGGGGATTTGCGGAGCTCCGCTCGTAGCCCTGAGCCAAGCGATTCTGCTTGAAGCGTTTCCCCGCGAAAAGCACGGCCAAGCGCTTGCCATTTTCGGCCTGGGCATCATGGTGGCCCCCGTCCTTGGCCCCGTCTTGGGCGGTTGGCTGACCGACACCTTCGTTTGGCGAGCGGTATTTTACATCAACGTGCCGATCGGCGCGATTGCGCTGTTGCTGGCAATGGGACAACTGGCCCGCGTGCCGCTGACTTACACAAAGACCGATTGGACCGGGCTAACGCTCTTGGTTCTGGCGATAGGCTCACTCCAACTGGTCCTCGATCAGGGTCCCACGCGGGACTGGTTCGACTCCCGCTTCATTCAGATGTTCACGATTACGACCGTGTTTGCCGGCGCGGCCTTCTTGATGCGTGGCTGGAGCAAGCCCGACAACATCGTGGACCTCTCCCTGCTCAAGGACCGAAATTTCACAGCGGGTCTGATCGCGAGCATGGCCTACGGTATCCCCCTCTTCGGCACCATCGCTCTGCTGCCCCTCCTCACGCAGCGTTTGATGGGCTATCCGGCGATGAGCGCCGGCTTGCTGTTCATGCCCCGGGCGGTGGTGAGTGCTATCGCACTGGCGATTACGGGAGGTTTCCTGTTGCGCCTGATCGACGCGCGTTACCTGGTTGCCGCCGGCCTCGTTCTGTCGGCGATTGGCGCTCTGGTGATGTCGCGACTATCGCTTTATGTCGACGCTTGGGGGCTGATTTGGCCCGGCATGATAGCCGGTGCAGGCATGGGCCTATTTTTCGTGCCTCTGAACGCCGTCGCCTTTGGCAGCATCAGCGATGCCAAGCTCGATGAGGCGTCGGGCCTGATGGCCCTCATGCGTGGCATCGGCTCTTCACTGGGAATTGCGGTGGTGAGTTGGCTATTGGTAAGCCAAGGTCAGGTCCACTGGTCGTACCTCATCGAGAATATTAATCCCTTCAATCCGGCACTCGCGCCCTATCTCGCCGGCTCGGGTCAAAATCCGCCCTCACCAGGCACTATGAAAATCATGGCGCTGGGAGTTGCCCGTCAGGCGCAGATGCAGGCGTTCATCGATTTGTTCTGGTTCATCGGCTGGGTAACTTTCGCCCTCTTGCCGCTGGTCTTTCTTATGAAGCGACCAGAGAGAAAGGGCTTGCCACTAACCTAACCCTCAACGCCAAGGTGAAGCGGGCCGCGTTCTTTGATAATGTGTGCGAGACGCGAGCAGTGCATATGCACTAGGCTCTAGTGAGGGCGAATGTCCGCTTTGGGTCACTAACGGATATCGGCCAGCCGATTAGACATGTCCGCTTAGCTTCAGAAAGCGGACATGTCTTCAGCGTCGCGATTGATGGGTGGAGCATATTCGAGGGAGGATCCGCTCCGCGTCACGGTGGGTTCCCTGCAAGAACCCAGCACTCCCTGCTTCGCCCCTGTTATTGCTCTCGCCATGGCCTCGCGCACCCAAGCTCGGGTTGTAACGTTCGGAAGCTCGATACTGTCAAAGCCCCATACTACAGCATCTACCTGCCCATTAACATGATGGCGGATTTCATCGCCCCTCGCCGACGGATCGTGATCGGAAAAATTAGCGACTACGCCAGCAATCCGTACCCCAAATATCGGGACATATATCGAGCCTCCCGACAGGTGGCAGATCAGGTGATCTTCGTCGGCGACGACGCGCACCGGTCCAAGGCGCCGCCCGACGATATTGCGTCGGGACGGTTTGTCGAAAAACGAAATATGGAACAGGCAGCTGAGGAAACGGCGATCCCCGGCGAGATCATTCTCATTTGCATCTCGAGCGCATATTTATCAATTTCGAGAGTACAGTACGCTGCTGGGTGCATGCCTGCGGAGTTTGGAAGGATTGCTTGGGCTGCGGATCATACGCAGTTCCATTTCAACCCGGGAAAAAGAGGAAGACCAGGGACAAATGGGGGCGATCCGACGTGGGTCAGGCGACATCAGCAAACCTTGCCGCCGGCCGTCGCCCGCCGGTGCTATAGAACCGACCAACTCACTGTGCGAACGCCCCGAACACCTTTGTACAGGCCAGCGTATCGAGGGCTCGAATCTCTCCCTCTCGGGCAACGCTTAGCCTCCTAACACAGCACCCTGGCTCCCGGCGCCGCCGCAGTAATCTCTGTTAGCGGGACCGTTTTTGGCGGTTTTCCGCCTACCCCATCGGCGCCGCCACGTATTTTTCCCTGCAAACCGTGTCCCAGATGTCACAGCTTTCTCGGGCGAAAGCCTCTATAGTCAGGACCATAAACTACGGGGAACGGGGGATTAGCCATGCGTGTCTTTATAGCTTGCGCGATCATCATCTCGACGGCAATCGGCCTCGCCGGCTGCGTGGGACATCACGAGAAAGCCGTCATGGCGGAGCCGTTGAAGCTCAGCTAAACTATGACGAGATAGCCCTTCTAACTATCTCTCCGGCAAGTGCCAAACCCCGGCCGTCTCCTCGGTCGGGGTTTACTTGCGTCTTGAGAACACCGCGCACGCGTCTACCAGCGGATTTCTGATCTCGTCGGCGGCCTTGGGCTGAAGGCGAATCCTCGCCCCTGCACACGCGTTCTGGCGCGCCCCCTGAGCGAGGCGCCTTGATCGATCGGCTCGTGGCATCATTTCAGCAGTAAATCCAACTGATCGGGGCGGCCAAGCCGGATTGTGATGGCGTCCCCCAATGCCGATGGGGCTGTATAGTCGATTCGCTTGCGACTATCCTGCCTCGCCGAACGTTGCGCCCGTCCGAACGACCAGCCGAGCCCACTCTTATCCGAGACCGTACCATGCGACTCCTCCTGGTAGCCGATCTCCATTATTCGCTGCCGCAGTTCGACTGGGTCCTCGACAATGCGGCCGACTTTGACGTGGTCGTACTGGCCGGGGACCATCTCGACCTCGCCTCGATCGTGGACGGCCGCGCTCAGAGCGTGGTCGTGCGCAAATATTTCGAGCGCCTGCGGGCCAAGACCCGGGTTCTAATCTGTTCCGGCAACCACGACCTCGACGGCAAGAACGAGTCCGGCGAGAAATTCGCAAAATGGCTGTCAGGATCGTTGCCCGACGGGGTGCTGTCGGACGGAGAGTCCATCGCCATCGACACGACGCTGTTCACCGCCTGCCCATGGTGGGATGGCCCGATCGTGAAGGCCGGCATCGGCGCGCAACTCGCCGCAGCCGCCACAAACCGGCCCGAGCGGTGGATCTGGCTCCACCATGCTCCGCCGGCCCAGTCTCCGACCAGCTGGGGCGGCGACCGGTATTTCGGCGATGTCGAGCTGCGCGAGTGGATCGAACAGTACCGGCCGGACATGGTTCTTTCCGGCCACGTGCATCAGTCGCCGTTCGTCAAGGACGGCTCGTGGGTCGATCAAATCGGCCCGACCTGGGTGTTCAACGCCGGACAACAATTCGGCGCGCCGCCAACCCACGTCATCATCGATACCGAGATCGGCGAGGCGTTATGGTTCTCTTCTGCGGGTGCCCAGTATGTCCGGCTCGACCAGCCGCTCGAGCGGCCGGTCCCGAAACTCACGGCGATTCCGCCTTGGCTCAAAGCCGCGGATCGGCCTCACCTTCCGGGCCAAGCATGAAGTCCTCGCTCTGCTGGTGAATCAGCGTCTCCAGCACTTCGCCGACCATACCGAGATGATTGCCATGCCCCTCGAATTGCCGCTTCAAATCGACCAGATAGGTGGTCGCGGCATTGAGGCGCTCGGCCAATAGCTTGCCGACCAAGAATGCGATCTCGGGATTGGACTTTAAGAAGCTCTCGGCATCCTCGAACACGAACACGCCGATCGGAGACGCCGCGCGAACCGTGGCGGTATGGGGTCGATTGAGCAGCACCGACATCTCGCCGAACACTGCGCCCGGCTCACCGACCAGGGCGACCTGCGTGTCGCCTCTCAGCACCTCGACGCTTCCCTCGGCGAGAACGTAGAGCCGCCCGGAGGTCTCGCCCTCGGACAGGAGTACAGTGCCGGGGGCAAATTGCTTCCGCGGGATGTCGGTACATTTTTCCAAAATCGAGGCCATCGCCCCTCTTCTGCAATTGGCCGCAAGAGCAGCCTAACAGTTTGCCGCCTCGGTGGAAAAGCGCATTATCGCCGCTCTGGCGCCTGCGCCGGAAGCTTACAGCGTGCCCCCGTTCTTGCGCGGTGGGCACGAATCTGGTTCGCAGACATAGGACTCGGCCAGGCCTTCAGCGATCAACACCGTGCCGACATCCCGCCCGCGAACTGTCAGCGTGCCGCACAGCCGGCCGTAATTGCATTGCCCGGTGCCTTCGGTGCCGCGCGGGCAGGCGCATGGCACGCGCCGAAGATCGAGATCGTCGGCGGCGACGAGGTCACGAAGCCGTCGCGTGGCCTTGGTCGCCAAGATGCGTTCGTGCGAGCACTGGGCGTTGGTGCCGGACTCCGGCGCGTTGAAGCCGACCAGGCGATAGATTTGGCGCCCCGTTCGGATCGTATCGCCGTCGAGGATCTCGATGCGGACGGAGTCCAGCCATCCCGGCGGCGGCTTCAACGCGGTCGTGACCCGCCCGAGCGACAACGCGCCCCACACACATCAGAATGATACCGATGATGACGAACAGCTCGACCAGCTGATAGCGCGAGATGGTCCGGCGCAGGAAGTTCGGCCGATAGGGCTCGGCCCGCTGGCCGTGCTCGAAATCCGGATGGACGACGCGAGACATGGACGATCCTTGCGGGGGCATTGCCCCGCTGCTCCGGTCCATGGTGTTAAGCACCAGACGCAAATAAATCGTTCACCGCCCGCACTTTTCGCCGGGTGTGGCCGCTAATTGCCGAAGAAATTCTGCATCAATTGCTGGGCGGCCTTGGGCGCCGCATTCGGCTCGGCCCGGGCATCAGCCTGGCGCTTCTTGCCCTTCTTGGCCTCGGTGGCGCTGTCGGCGCTCGCCGGCTCCTGCTCGGCCGCGGCCGGCGGCGTAGCCTGATCGGCGGGCTGCTCGGCGCCAAGCAGCTGGCCAATCCCGGTGATCGCGCCCTGCCCCAGCGTGTCGGTGCCGAGCTTGCCGCCCTTGATGACGTCGCCGATGGCGGACACGCTTCCGGTGCTCGCCGCGCCGGGCAGCGACACCAGGCCGCCGCCCAGCCGATTGAGTTGCTGGTAGGCGGCCGCCGGGTCCTGCAAGATGCCCTTGATGTCGGGATAGATCGACGGCCGCGCCCACGGACCGGCAATCATCACCGGCACGCCCAGCCCTTGCAAATCTGTCTTGCCGCCCTGGCCCTCCAGCGACGCGACCACTTGCGGGTCGACCCGGAACTTGAGGGCTTGCGCCGGGAGGTCGACCGTCCCTGCCCCGGTCATTCGCACCAGCGGACCGGCAAGATTGAGGTCTGAGGTCTGAGCTTGGCCCTGGGCGACCTTGAGGCTTGCCCCAAGCGAGGCGAAATCGGTCTTCTCCGCTTCGTTGGCCTGCCAACCCGACAGAATGCCGGTTGAAAGGCTGCGCACCGACTTGGCGATGTTGATGCCACGTATGGCGCCATTGGCGAACTCGAACTTTGCAGTTCCGGTCAACGCCGACACGATCGCCCGTTGGCTCGCGCCGCTCGCCGCAAGGTCAAGCGAGATCGTACCGGTCCCCTCTAGGCTTTCGAATCCGGCGCTGTCCTTCAGGAAGGGATAGGCGTCGAAATTGGCCAGCGACAGGCGAATCCTTTGCGTCGGAATCTTGCCGCTCGCATCCACATCGACCGCGAGCGCGCCCGCGCCTTGATAGAACTTGAAGCTCGGCAGCGTGGCGCTGAGTTTGCCCCCGGCGATAGTGGCCTGGAGCGTCGCTTGGCTGATCCTGGTGTTGTTATAGATGAGCTCGCCGGCCGTGAGCTTCAACTTGGCGGTGACAGACCTTAGGCCGGAGAAATCGATCCTATCGTCGCTCCAGCCCGCCGCCCCGCCGGTCGCAACCGCCGAGGCTGGCGATTTCCCGGGTTTTGCCAGTAACGCATCGAGATTCAGCGCCTGGCCGGAGAAGGCCGCATTGACGGCGGGAACGGCGCCGGCGAGATCGGCGACCACCGAACCGGACAGAGCGTTGCCGCTCGCGTTTACGGTGAGCGGATGGAGCGTCAGCAGGTTCCCCTTATAGCTTGCGCTGCCGGTCACGCTTCTGTCGCCGGCCAGCGCACTGAACTGGCTGAGCGCGAATGCATCTCCTTGATGAGAGACAATGCCGTTGACGACCGCTCTCTCGCCGAGATACGCCGGAGCGTCGATGGCGAGCGAAATGGGCACCGCCTTGCCCTCGAGGACTTGACTCAATCCACCGGCCGAGCCGGCCACCCGAATGCTCTTGCCGTCGATCACAGCGCTTCCGTCGAAGGACAGAGGCGCGTCCGCTGACGGCAGCGAGGCTTCGAGGTTGAGCGCCTCGATGCGCTTGCCGCCGCCGGAACCCGGCAGGATCAGCGTCCCGTTCTTGATGACCAGTCGGTCAAGGCTGAGGCCTTTGAACGCGGCCATTGATGATCCGCGTTCGGCTCGCGGCGGCGCCGCCTTGGCATCGGCCTTTGCCGCCTTCGGCGTCTCGTGAACCGCGATGATCGGATCGATGAGCGTGATCTCAGTCATCTTGACCTGACCGCCGAACAGCGCAGAGACCTGCAAGCCGAAGCGCAACGACTTGGCTTTCGCCATCTCGGGAGTGTCGGCGGCATTGCCTTGCGCGATGCCGACGTCCTTAGCGACAAGATCGAGCGATGGAAAGAACGAGACCTGCAACGGCCCGCTGACCCGCAAGCGATAACCGGTCGCCGACTCGAGCTGCGCGAACAACGCGTCACGCAGATCGTCGGTCGAGATGAAGAGCGGCCCGACAAAGACCACGATGGCGCCGATGATGGCGATGGCCATAAGGCCGAAGAGCGTAAACCGCACGTGCCCCTCCGATGTTCGAGATGCCGATTGGTTAACGGATTGCGCCCGAATTCCTAAAATAAGAGATAAGAACTCCCGAGCCGCATGCGCAGAAAAGAGCGGTGGCGCAATTGCCGCCCCTGCTCACAACCGAGGCGCTTCTTGCGTGTGTATGTCTAGCGGCCGTACAGCTCGGGTGCGTAGCCCGCGCACGACCCCTTCAGCCGCGTGTCGTAGCCATACACTTGGCAGAGATAGACTTTCTTGAGCGGATTGTTGCGAACCTCGGCGCCGCTGACCTTCTCGCCATAGCTCCGAGCCACTCGCGCGATCTGTTCTTCCTCGCAATAAGGCGTGGCGATCAATCCGTATTTCGAAACCTGGAAATTGCCGCGACATTCGATGCGCGCGGCGGCTGGCGAGGCCAAGGAAAGCGCCCAGAGCGCTGCCGCGGCCGCCGTTGCGATACCGCCAAAGAGCTGCCGGTGCATTGATTCCTCCGGAACCCCAAAATCAACGCTTAACACTTCGCTGACCGGCAGATGGGGATGACCGAGCGCCCCTGCAACCGCCGGACGCGCTTGTCGGACGTGACTCCGGACACAAACGACAAAGGGGCGCCGGTGGATGTCCGGCGCCCCTCGCTTGGTTCAAACCGCTCTGCCTATTGGATAGGGCCGCAACTCCCGTCGTCGAGCGGCATCGTGCCTTCGGGACACTCCGGCGCCCCGCCTCGGTTCTTGCCTTTTCCTTTGCCCCTGTTGGGGTTCCGCTGGGCGTCGCCGCCAGGCGATGGCGGCGGTGGCGCTCCGGCGTCCCCTGCGGGTGGCGGTGGTGCCATGTCCTGAGGCAGCGCCTCAGGCATGGCCTGTTCGCCCTTGTCCTTCTTGAATTCGGGCTTCCGGTCGGTCCTCATCTTCGGCGTCTCCTCGCCTGAAGGAGGCGGCGGCGGAGCCATGTCCTGCGGCAGCGGCGCTGTGTCCTCCGAAGGTGGTGGCGGTGCCGGGGGCAGCCCAGCGTCTGGCGGAGCCTGCTCGCCATTGTCCTTCTTGAATTTGGGCTTGCCTTCTTTTTTCTTCACCATCGGCGCCTGTTCCTCGGCGGGCGCAGCTGGCGGCGGTGGCGGAGCTGCCTCTTCCATAGCCGGCGGTTGTGGTGCTCGATCCGCAGGAGGCGAGGGCGGAGCTTCCTCCGCCGGCGGAGCCAGTGGTGGTGCCGCATCCTCTGCCGCGGGAGGGGTCGGCGCTTCTTTTGCCGCAGGCGCCGGCGGGGGCGGAGCGGCTTCCTCCGGCGGAAGCGGCACGGCCTTCTCGGCAGGTGGCCCGGGGGGCGGCGGAGCCGCAGTCTCCTCCACGGCCGGCGGCGTTCCATCCGCAGCGGTCGGCGGTGGCGGTGGCGGCGTTGAGGCTTTCGCCTTGGTTTCCGGCGCCTTTTGAACCTCCTGCGGAACCAGCAGTTCCTCGGTCGTCGCCGCGCCTTCGGCCTGTTCCTTGGTCTCGCTTTGCGCCGCGACCTCTTCGATCGGCTTCGGCTTGGGCGGCGCTAGCGTCTTCTGAGTCTCCTCAGGCGCCGGCTGGAACACCTCGATCGCGGCACCCTCAACCTTGTCGCGGCCACCTTTGATCCTTTTCTCGTCCTTGGTTCTCTCGACCCTATGGACGACCACCTTCTTCTGGGTTTTCTGCTCAATGCGTGTGACGTTCACGACGTTGTTCACCACCACATTGTTGTTGACCACCGTGACATTGCCGAGCGGGCGCGTGTCGCGCAGGATCGGGTCGTAGCGATTTCGATCGCGCACGATCCGGCCCGGCAGATCGTCGGACAAGAAATCGCGATCGTCCACGACTTGCCAGTAATAGTCGGGGATAGTGCCGACCCTGATGCTGATGCCTAGACCTTCGTCCGCGGTCGGCGGCAGCGGCGCCCAGGCGAGATAATCGTTCGACTGGCGCCATGATACCCACGCCGGCGCCCAGCGGCTGCCGGGCACCCAGAACCATCCCACTCTCCGCGAAAAGCCCCAGCGGCCGTAATGGTAGGTGGCCCAACCGAACGGCTCGCGCGATACCCACATCCAGCCATAGCGGTCGGTATAGGCCCAGCGGCCGATTGTGTAGGGGCGCCACTGCGGCCCGACATTCTCGGGCACCCAGACATATTGTCCCTCGAGCCAGATCCAATCGCCGTACGGCGCCAGACGGCCGTAGAACGAAGCCCGGTCGGTCCAGCCTTCGCCATAGGACCCGCCCCATCTGCCGCGATCGCGATAGAACGGCCGGTCGCGGTAATAGGAATCCCAATAGCGGCCAAGATCGAACGAGACGACCGCATAGCCGAGACGGGGCGCATAATCGCGCAGCGAATAATAATTGCCGCGATACCAGCCCTGGAGATAGATCGACCGCATCCAGCCGCGATTGCCCTGGAAAATGACATCGCACCAAGTGTAGTCGCCGAGGCAGCCGCGGATGCTGATCGGCGCCCGCGCCGGCACCACGAGCAGCGCCGGATAGTATGTGCCGGGCCCTGCCCTGAGATTGACGTTGGTGACCGGGTAGCCGTTAGGCCGAACCGGCTGCGCCGATGCCGGTGACTGCAGTGCGACAACGGTCAGAAGGCCGACTGCACCGGCAATTGCGATACGATGAAGACTTCCCGCGAGTGTCATGCTCTTGCTTCCTGTTTCCTCCACGAGGCTAAACCAGCCGCGGCACAATTCGTTCGGACCTGACGGCGCCTGCCCAGGAACCACGTTAGACGGGTCGGCTTGAACCGGTTCTGTCCTCGGCGTTCAGCCCGCGTTCATGGACGAGCGGCGAGTCCTAGCCCGGCGTTCGTGGCAGCCAATCGTGTCGAAAATCGGCTCATCCCGGCCGGCCGCTCTCCTGGACTTCGCCATCGTCAGCGGCTAACAACGCGGGGCTTCCAGAAACACGCCGTCTTTGCGCTTGAGCCAGGGAACGAGATGAGTTTGCCCCTTCTTGCCGATGTGCGAATTGGCGTGATCGGCCTCGGCTATGTCGGCCTGCCTCTGGCCATCCATCTGGCGCGGCATTTCCCGGTAACCGGCTTCGACATCGATAGCGAGCGCGTGGCCGAGCTTGCCCGCGGCCTCGACCGTACCCGCGAAGTGACCAAGGAGGACTTCGCCCACGCCCGCGACATCGTCTTTGCCGCCGATGTCGAGAGCCTGCGCGAGGCGAACTTTTATATCGTCACCGTGCCGACGCCGGTCGATCAGGCCAAGCGCCCCGATTTGAGCGCACTGGTCGCCGCCAGTCACTTGGTTGGGGCGGTGCTCAGCCCCGGCAATGTCGTGGTCTATGAATCGACTGTCTATCCCGGCGCGACCGAGGAGGTTTGCGTGCCGGTGCTCGAGCAGGAATCTGGCCTCGGCTTCAACCGGGAATTCTTCGCCGGCTATTCGCCCGAGCGTATCAATCCGGGCGACAAGACCCACCGCCTCCCCGACATCGTCAAGGTCACCTCGGGCTCGACGCCGGAGGCCGCAGACTTAATCGAAGAGGTCTATGCCACGGTGATCGCCGCAGGCACGCATCGCGTCAGCTCGATCCGCGTCGCCGAAGCCGCCAAGGTGATTGAGAACATCCAACGCGACGTCAATATCGCGCTGATCAACGAGCTCGCGATGCTGTTCAAGGAGCTCGGGCTCGAGACGCGCGAGGTGCTCGAGGCGGCCGGCACCAAATGGAACTTTCAGCCGTTCCGCCCAGGCCTGGTCGGCGGCCACTGCATCGGCGTCGATCCTTATTATTTGACCTACAAGGCGGAGCAGATCGGGTTCCACCCGCAAATGATCCTGGCCGGACGCCGCATCAACGACGGCATGGCGGCCTTCGTCGCCAACGACGTGATCAAGACCATGCTCAAGCGCAAGCAGAGCATCGACGGCGCTCGTGTGCTGGTAATGGGCTTCACCTTCAAGGAGAACGTGCCGGATACCCGCAATACCAAGGTGGTCGATCTGGTCCGCACGCTGCGCGACTTCGTCGCCGAAGTGGTGGTGTACGACCCCATGGCCGATGCGGCACTGGCCATGCGCGAATACGGCATCGACATCACCAACACGCTGCCGCAAGGCCCGTTCAACGCCGTCATCCTGGCGGTAAATCATGGGCCGATCGCCGCACTCGGCGAGGCCGGCATCAAGGCGCTGCTCGCGCCGGACGGCCTGATCTACGATCTCAAGGGCAGCCTGCCGCCCTCGGCCAGCCATGCGCGGATTTGAGTATTCTCCAAAACAACCCCATGCAAAGTAACCGGTAAAGCTCTCCGGAGGCAGCTATCAGTCGCGGCTCTGGCCCGGCGGGCGCAAAATTAACCCAGCAGAACGCAATCCGTAGTCCGTTCTAAGCGTCAATGGATGGAACTTGGTCTACGGCACCAGACAGAAAAGTAAGCGTTTTGAACTAGTTGAGGCCTATCATCTGGAAGGTCTCTCAGATGAGAATATCATCTCAATCGCGCAGAAGCGCATGGCTGCAGACCAGCAGCTTGCCGAGGCGAAGGCGGTCGCAAACCAGCGGCTGGCCGGAACCGACGACCAGCGGAGCGCCAGCGAAGTCGGCGACGGCGATCTGACAGACCAGTCGGACTTGCCGAGACCGGACGACGCAGAAGGATTGCAGCACGAGGGATCCCCTCGCCAACCAGACAGGGTTGGGTTGCTCCCAATGGATCCTACTTCAAGAGAACGAGAAAGAAGTTCGCCAGCGCGAATCTTCCGAGCAGGAGGAGTTGAAGATGAGCAAGAAAGTCTATCAGACGGCAGAGGCAAGTTTCAGCCCTGACAATTGTGCCGAACAAGAAGAAGCCGAAGGCGTACAATCGGAGGGCGCTCTGGAAGCCCTGCAGTTTGAACGCGCCGAAGCGCGCCGTCGGGCGAATGACAGAATCTATGCTGAACGAAAACGCGGCCCTACCCGTCCTCTCCGAGTGCTCGTCGGGGCCGAGGTCTATATTCAACGCCGCGCCGACGCGGCGGCGATTCTGTCAAATCCAAAAGCCAGGCAGGTGGACTCAACTCTTCTGACCCACCAACTAACCGACATCGTAAACTTCGGCCCTCTATCAAAAGCTCGAGAGATGAAGAACGATGCCATTCGCTTGTACGCTTCTTTGGAATCGAAAAATCCATCCGAGTCAATTCTGAACAGACTGCAAGTTATGATGTTGATCAGCGTCGCAGAATGTCATGCTCGAGCTGCAAGAACGGCGAACCCAAAAGCCATTGACGTGAATCTCCGACATGCCGTGAACGGAACCAACGCCATTATCAAGCTGATGGAAGCCGGCGAGCGCCGGAACAAGCCGAAGCAGGTCATGATTGGTGAGGTCAATATCGAGGCTGGCGGTCGAGCGGTGGTCGGAACCTTTCAGGCACGAAGCAAAGCTAAACGCCGACGAAAATCAAAAAAGGCGCTCACGGCCACGGCAAGGAATAGGTGACTGATGGTTGCGCACACGCGCAACACCGGCCCTATGCTTCAGAGTCTTCGCTGCGGTGCTCGCACTCGGGCGGGGACTTCTTGCTGCTCTCCTGCAGTAAAGGGAAAAAGGCGGTGTCGCATGCACGGCGGCGCCACAGGGTCCGGCGCACCTAAAGGCAATAAAAATGCTTTGAGTCACGGAACATACACGGAAGCGGCGGTCCAACGCCGAGCAGAACTTCGTCTGCTCATTGAGCAAAGTACGGAACTGCTTCGGAGATTCGAGGAGGATGGTTGATGTTCCCGTCCGGCATATGGATTCACCAAGTCGCTGGTGGCGTAGGCTGTCAAGAAAGGGAGCCTTTGACACAATGGCAACGAGAAAAAACCGAGCAAGAGAAAAATCGAGTGTTACCCAGGAGGAGATGATCCAGGAGTTAGCCAGAGTCGCGTTCGCCAATATGGACGACTTCGTGCGCTTTGAGCCTGGTGGCGGCGTTCATATTTACGATTGGGACAAGGCGCGCGAGGTGGGTGCTAAAGTCTCGGTTGTTATCCGCACAGTCGGTCGAGGCAAGAATGCGAGAGTAGTTCGAATAACCGAGGTCAAAATGCCCGACAAGTTCCCGGCCCTGATGAAGCTGCTAAAGCTCGTGGATCCACCTCAGAAAAACAGAACAGCGACCTAAGGGCCATACGGTAAGCGCCTGAGAGCCATTAATCGTGAGGCTTTTCTCGCCCCATCTGTCGTCGCGGCTCTCTTAGGCGCACGCCAGCCCCTGCCCCCTCATCCGCAGGGACGAAGATAATTCCTGCCCTTTCAAGGACATCCTGAATCAGGGCCACGGTGTCCACTCTCGTATGGGCGCCATTCTCGAACCGCGTGACCGTGGTCGGGGAAATCCCCGCTTTCCGGGCCAAATCCCGCACCCCCCAGCCCAGTGCCGTCCGGGCCATGCGCACCTGCAGCCGCGTGATCATTCCTGCTTTTGGCTCTTGACAAAAGGACCGTATATTGGTACACTGTACCAGATATCTAATACAGTGTTACATTTTAAGCGAGACCCACATGCGCCCATCACCTCTTCGACACGACATCCAACTCTATACCTATCTCCGTCAGAAACTGCTCGAAGCCTTTCCCGACGCCGATGACGAAACGATTCGCGACACGCTGGAAGGCATTACCACCCTCCATGAATTAATAGCCGAGATCATCCGCTCCGCCTTGATCGATGAAGCGCTGCAAAGCGGCCTCCGCTTGCGCCTCCAGGACATGAAGGATCGTCTATCGCGCCTAGAAGCCCGTGCGGGCAAAAAGCGGGAATTAGCGCTGGAGGCCATGACTGAAGCGGGTCTCCGCAAACTCGAGCAACCCGACTTTACTGCCTCGGCGCGTAACGGTTCGCCCTCCCTGGTGGTGCTGGCCGAGGATCAGCTTCCGCAAACCTACTGGGTCCCACAACCGCCCAAGCTCGATCGGCAAACACTGCTCGGCGACTTGAAGCAAGGCAATGTTCCCGGAGCCCAACTCTCAAATTCTAAACCCTTACTCAGCGTGAGGACCAAGTGATGGCATTCACCGATCAGCAAGCTCGCCAACTGAAGGCGAAACTCGACGCTGAACATGTCAAGACACGCAAAGCGCATGGTTTGACCCTCAGTTACATCGAAGGGTGGCATGCTATCGCCGAGGCCAACCGTATTTTCGGATTTGATGGCTGGGACCGCCGGACGCTGTTCACCAATTGCATTTGGACAGGAACCTGCGAGCGAGACTATCTCGCCGCGTACACCGCGAGGGTGCGGATTTATGTCCGCGCCGGCGAGGTTCTCATTGTCCGCGAGGGGTCCGGCACCGGCGAGGGTAAAGCAGCCACGCCCGGACAAGCGCACGAGATCGCACTCAAGTCTGCCGAGACCGACGCTACCAAGCGAGCCCTTGCCACCTTCGGCAATGTATTTGGCCTTGCCCTTTACGACCGAGAACAAGCCGGCGTTCGCCATTCTAAAGCTAAGGCCGCGCTATCAGAACCGACTGCCAAAGGACCTTGGGCAGTGCGGTCGGCTACGGGGGCAACCGAGGCCAGCTTTGACAAGCCGGTTGATTTTGAGCGGGCGCTCAGCAAGGCGATGACTGGGGCCAGCGACATCGAACGCCTGTTTGAGATTTGGGAGCAAAACGTCGCAATCGTCCGCGAGCTGAATGCTTCGAGGGCAAAGCTTGGCCTGAAGCCGGGCTTCGCCCAAAGCTTGGTTGCCCATTTGAAGAGCTGCGCCGTCGCCCTCGTGAAGCCCAACGATGCCCCGACTGAACAGCAAACTCGGCAGCGGCCTAAGATTGACAAGAGCGTGCTTACATTTGGAGAACCCAAACGAATCCGCTGCAAGGCTCATTTAAGATTCGTCGCTCGCCAGCCTTGCCTGATTTGCGGCCGGGCTCCCTCACATGCCCATCACGTCCGCTTTGCCCAAGCGAGGGGCTTGGGCCTCAAAGTCAGCGACGAATTTACGGTTCCCTTATGTGCAATCCATCACCATGAGAATCATACCACCGGCGATGAGAGACGGTGGTGGGAGAAGCACAAGATCGACCCATTGAAGGTCGCGAGCGCGCTGTGGCGCCAAGGGCGAATGCCGACCAAGCCGGAACCAGTCGTTCACAGCGACCCCGGTGACCCACCAACTAACTCTTGACCAGCAAATTTTTTTTCTCCGAAGCTTGCTTGATGTCCAGAGTGGAGCCTCTAACCGACCGCTGCATTGCTCGATGAACTGGTGGGCAGGCCCTCCCCACCGCGACCATGACATCCCACCTTCGCCGGTTTTATGGATTTACCCCAAAATTAAGAGGATGTTATGTTGCGACCATGCCATACGCGATGTCTTGAGCGAGTGCAGTAACTGTGGAGTAAAACTATGACTACTGATTTTCCCGATCCGTTTCGTCAGTCGCTTAAGCATAATATCGAACAGTCGCGCCAAGCGTTTGACACGTTCATGGCTGCTTGGCTTACGGCTCAAGCGACATTACCTTCCACCGCTGCCTTGCAGCCGCTTGGCAACAAGATCATACAATCGTTTCGAGATAACGCGGCAGCCCATTTTGCCTTCGCCTTGAGACTCATAGCTAGCAAGGATGCGAGCGACGCTCTGAAAATATATGCCCAACACGTTGAGGAGCGTATGCATACTTTGTCGCAGCAGTTTCAGGAGATCGGTAGCTTGGCCATCCAAACCGGAGCAGCGAACAAGTCGGAGCAATTTGGCGACATCTCAAGCGCGAAACGAGCGGCAAACAAAACCGAACTGCCAGACATCCCAACAATGCCGGTCGGCTTGCGCACCAATCAAGCCACTCCACAATTTTCGCCCCACGGCGGCAACGGCTTGCTAAACCCAGAAGTGGCCAGCGCGCAGTCATCCACTAAGCCCCGTATCGCTAAGCGCGGGGGAAAAAGTAAGAAGAAACGGAACTTGCAGAAAGCCGCCGCAAAACCTGCCGCAGGAAAGGCAATGAAAAACCCGCGAAAGTGAGCCTTAGAGACCTGGCAGGGCGAAGCTTGTCTGGTACGGTTGCGGTAATTAGTTGTTAACTACAATGTATGAACATGGAATGAGTTTCGCGTAACCTCTTACTATCGTCGTCGCGGCCCCGGACCCCGAACGTCCGGGGCCGCGATTTTGCGTGAGGCCCATACTTAAGACGACATTGCTGGCAGCTCAGCGAGATTTTGGCCGAGAATTGGCTGGGATCTCGCGTCCCGTTTTTCATAGATCGCGGCTGACTGCATTGTATGCGAACGGCATTTTAGGGTTATGCCAGCATAGTGGACTGGCAAACGATTGATTTACCTCATTTATTCGACAAAAATTAGGAGTGGGTTTGATAATGTCGAAGGTGGTCGGGGCGGCCATGGAGTTATTCGATGGACCACAACAATTTTGACGCCCAACTGCAAAAGAGCATCCAGACGCTTCTGCAAAAAAACCAATTCGAACCCAATAGCCTCGCCTTTGGAATCGCACATCAGATGGTTCGCCAGGGCATTCGTTCGCTGTCGTGGAAGCAACGGTTTGTCTATCTGGAACAAATGGAACCACTGCTGCGGAGGCACGGACTCTCTGTCGGTCGAGAGTGGGACCGATAGCATCATTTCGTAATTTCCGCGTAGGGCTACCTACCCAGGCCGAGGCTTAAACCGCACATCTGGCCTGGCTAACAGATTATTAACCTTGATCCTGTGAAAATCGTAACAGTTCAACACGACATCTGATGGCTACGGACAATGCGCCATGACGGAATCGCTTCTCTCAAGGAAGCCCTGGCCCAAGCAGGACTCGACAATCGGCCGAGTTATGTTGCCCCTCAGGTCATGGCTGAGCGATTCCGACACCGTCCCGCAGCAAAGCTCACGACGAAATCTCGGCTTGGTCGACCTGATCACTCAAATGGATTGATTGGCGCGAAGACTTGGACTCTCCTCATTCTCCTTTTGATGTCGATGCTCGTTGCTGTAGCCTTCATGTTGGGAAAAAAGTCTCGAGCCGCACCGGTGACTCCCTGCTACGCTGAGGTGCGTGCAGAATTGTTCCGTGCCAATACTCTTTAGGTCATCGCTAACCGAACATTAAGCGGCAGCTGGGACTATTTCCTCATGAACAATCCGCTGAGCGATGTTTACGCCCGATCGGGCGATCAACCCTCCTACATGGAACTCGAAAGTGCTCTGCTCGATGGGGCTGCCGCCATTCATTGCCTTACGGCGGAACGCAATCAATTGCGTGTCCGCTTGGAATCTCAAGAACTCGAGCTCATAAGCCTCCGCGCCGCAAACGAGGATTTACGGCGGCAAATCGGCGTGATCGGCGAAAGCTACATGCGGTTTGCGTCGTCGTGCGTTACCCAACTGCAATGCGTTGGACACGCCATGCAGCAAATGGAGCAAACCCAACCGGAATTATCAGATCGGCGGGCCTGACTATACAATGCCACCCACACAAATGGCGTTGTCCCTCTCCAGACGTGTCGTTTTGGACCAGACCTGACTACTCCCGGCGCTCCGCAGGCCGTGCCGTGCTTGTATTCGGCCTCAACCGTTGGGCAAGCGCTACCAGGTTGGCGTACTCGTTAGGAGTGTTGGCATTCTCATGGTGGTCGCGCATCGCCTCGCGGAACGCGTCATCAAATTGCTCGAGTTGCCCCAAAATTTTCGTGCCAAGCTCGACGTAGTGGTGGCGGATCAGGGCGATGCGGCGGCGAAGATCCTCATTGATCGCACTCAAGGCCACCAGTTCGCGTTGCTGAGCATTCGCGCGATTGCGGAGCTCATCCCGATCAGCAATGATGCGTTGGATGGCTTCGGCTCCCGCCAAGGCGACCTTTTCCAAATTTGCATCAGACTCATCCGCCGCTATGGCTTTGGGCGTCATTGCGTTCATCAGACCCTCGATCATGATAATTGCTCCTAACTACGCTCCCTTGTACAGCGACCGCGATCACCTGCGAAAGGTATGTCTAGGGGGCCAACTTAGTAGAAGTTTCAACACGACAATTGGGTTTTCCCGTTTATTCTTAATAAGGGCAGATAGCCTTATCGAAGCCGTCCGATTGCAAGTCGGTTCAGGCTTAAATGCCTATCTGCTGGACGCCCCCGGCGGCGCTCCTCTGTCATTCTGGTGGCTTCACTTGGTCAAGGCCTAACGCGCTAGTTGGAGGGAAAATGGTGACTCCAATAACGAGAATTGAACTTAATCAAGTTGCCAACGTAACGTCGATTAGAGATGCGATTTTTGAAGTCGGCTCCTGGATAGGCGCATTATTTGTGGCTGATAAGGTCGCTGATCAATGGCCCGAACTACTTTGGCTCCCCTTGGTTCTCGGAAGCAGTATGTGGCTCTATCTAAGCGTCGATCGATACCTCGAACGCAGGGCAATCAGATCGTTCGAAGAACAGCTCAATCAGGATGACGGTGAGCAGACCCTCTAATTGACGGCATCTGGTTAAGCTAATCGCAACACCCCCCAAAGAGCCACTCATCCAACCCTTTTTGGAAGTCGCCTCGATGAGGGGCGAACGACACTCGCTTTCCTCGGCCCCAGGATTATCCTGGGGCCGGTTTTTTTGACGATCGCGGTTGAGGTTTTAAGGCCTGGATTCATGGCGACCGGAGAACGGTCGCTCACTCCAACCTACCAAGTAGCTCCTGTCGCGGGAGTCGTTGAATATTTTTACTAGCTGGGAGAGACAGTACCTTATGGCTTTCGTGCCACGAAAAGGGCAATGCCAAAGGTCAGCTTGGCACAAAAGGTAAAAGGCCCGCGGTTGGTTTCGCGGGCCTTCAGTACGAGGATGAAGTGCGTTCTGCGTGAGCGGTGTCCGCTCAGCTTCTAAAATGCTGACAACGGGTCAACGCTTCAGCAATTTCAGCATAGAACAGACCGAACAGTGCCGCTGTAACACGAAAGACACAGGCGACCGCAAAAATCGAATGAGATCTTTTGCTTCGGCGAGCGGAGAGCCTAGATGCGGTACGATTGCCCGTCTAGCGGCTGCAGTTTAATCTTTCGTCAGTTCTTAGATGATAGGCCATCTGACGAAGCGGCTCTAACGCCAACTCGGGTTGCTTCGTGTTCAGGGGCGTCGGCTTCGGCCGGCGCCCTTTCTATTGTAAGTAGTCTCTATTGTAAGTAGTCGCTTTTTTTTGGCGTTCAGGTCGTGACGCTAGCCGATAGCTAAGCCGAGACATACTACACAGCCCTCGATTCGTCCGGTCTGCTCATGAAGTGCAGCATAGCCCCGCATGATCTTCGTGAATGACGGCGGCCGAGTTTCTGACAGAGGCTTGGATGCCAACAGCACGCGGCCTCAGAGCAGAGGCCGAGAAGCTTTAACCGCTTGGCGGCATCCCGGCAGCAGATCACTCACCGTCTTAATCACGAGAGGGGTACTAGCCAACTACAGCGCCTCGGGACGAGCCTCCTGGGGCCGTTTCTACTACACGCCCGGAGAGCGGCCCTCACCGCTCAGCAAATCGCAAGCCGCTCTCGCCTTCTCTAGCCGCTCTGCCAGGGTTGGATACTTAGCTTTCGTGACTAGTGACACGTCGCCCTCCTGCGCTATCTGGCTTTGACCAAATCTGAGGGGTCGCGATGACTTGACGACCTTCGTCGCCTCTATCTTGGCAGCAATCCGCGCCAGTGTGTGGAACCGCCTTGCCTTGCGAGCGAATGCAGCACGTTGAGGGGCCGGGACGCCGCTCGTATCGGCAGCCGCTTTCTCATAGACCATTGCCAGCATCCGCTGCTGCTCGGCTGTCAGGATCATTGTCTCGCCTTTACGATAGAGGGCACGATCTTCCCAGGGTGTGAGGAGCGCTATGCCGAAACCCGATCGATGAATTAGAAGGTGACTCAATCAATGAGCCCCTAAGAAAGCGTAAAGTCGGTCGTTAACTATGCTTGATTGGTGCGAGAGACTCTCCAGCGAATTTGCCTTAAATATTAGTGGACCTCACAAACGAACGGGCTCATCCATGCGTGGCTTGATAACTTGCGTAATCGTCGTGGCGACCACTATTGCCGTTTGCGGCTGCTTCGGTCACCACCAGGAGGTGGTAGTTTCAGAGCCGTTGAAACTCAACTAGACAAAGAGTTTCTTTGGCCCGGAAGAAATTGCGCAGTCGCATACCGATAAACAGATGACTGTGCGCACTCGTCATTAGTGCAGCTTCGGGCTCGCGGGATGGTTCGTCGCTATAGGTGCCACTCTCGCTGCCTTGCTGAATTCCTCACAGAGCCAAGCCCGCCGCTGCGGATCCTTGACGTGCTGAAAGGCAAGCCAGATCGCTTCGCCCAGGATTTGTCTAATGCGGTCCTCGGTGGCGCCCTGTGCACGGTGGTGTGCGATGCCCCTGCGGAACTCCGCTATTAACGGCTCTAAGGATTTCTTTTTTGTCGTGCCCATGGCGGCACGAGCATCGCTTATGCTTCTTGGCCTGTGAAGCGATGTTCCAATGTCCAGCCTAATGCTTTCAGTTTTAGGGATGCTCGCGTCGGATGGCGACCTTTTGCCGTGCCGCAGTCCAGGCAAGTCCGGGCAGGAGCCGAAACTGGTTTACTTCGAGGCCGGTACCACGCTTGCAATTTTTGTGCGTCCGGGAGCCAAACCCCTTCACGGGCGCTACTTGGAAGTGTCTAGACACTTGCGTCCAACTAAAGACCGGATCGAGGGATAAAAGGTAAGGCCCGGCGATTAGCACGCAGCCGGAACTTAGCTCGTTTTCCATAAGGAGAACGCGTCTCCCATAGCCAGCTGGCGTCATGTGCTGTCGCTGACCGGCAGCACCCACCATGTCGTGGCGAAACTCCAATCATGAAGGGTTCTACCTCAGGC
>Ga0075342_1000038_pt1 | contig 26447 bp, 27 predicted proteins | sample RushOxbow_ThreeS_3_FD_120085 | JGI IMG/M metagenome (GOLD analysis project Ga0075342, IMG submission 120085) | Natural and restored wetland microbial communities from the San Francisco Bay, California, USA, that impact long-term carbon... | ecosystem: Environmental > Terrestrial > Soil >...
AAGCGTGTGCTCGCCGGTCAGCCGCTTGCCGTTGACGAAGAACGACGGCGTGGAATCGACGCCGAATTGCTCATTGGCGCGCTTGCGGGTTTCGACGAGTTTCTTGAACAGCTCCTTGTCGGCCAGGCACTCATCGAACTTCTCCTTGGAGAAGCCTGCCTGCCTAGCGATCAGCAGCAGTTTTTCCTTGCCGTCGGCGCCCGGCACCGCCCAGGTCTCCTGCGTCTCGAACAAGGCGCCGACCATCGGATAGTAGCGGTCAGGCCCGGCGCAGCGCGCCAGCATGAAGGCCGCCACCGCGAGCCCGTCCAGCGGGAACTCGCGCAAGATCAGCCGCGTGTTGCCGGTGTCGATATACTTCCTCTCCAACTCCGGCAGCACGATTTTGTGGAACTGCGCGCAATGCGGGCAGGTCATCGACGCATATTCGACGATGGTGTTGGGCGCGTCGTCCTTGCCCAGAGAGATATCCGGCAGCGGACCCGGCGCCATCAGCGCGGCGAGGTCGGGGTCCTTTTTATCGCCTGCGGTCACCGGGCCGCTTTGGGTCTGCCACCAATAGACGCCCATGCCGACCAGCACGGCCGCCGCCACGGCGCAGCCGATATAGAGCCAAGTCTTGTCCGTCTTCGGCGCGTCTGCCGGTCCCGGCTTGGCAGCCGCTTTTTTCCCGCTTTTCGCCACTCTCTCCACTCCCGCTGATGATTTTTGCCCGGCTCCCAGGCCGGGCCGGGCCTACCTTCGTTAAACGCTTGCGTTCTGGCAATAGCGAGAACGCGTCCTCAACCCCTTGTGAGCTTGGCGCGGGCGGCCGAGCCGAGGCGGAGCAGGGCGCCGCGCAGGCCTTGATCCTCGATTTCCGGGCTTGGCGGCAGCGCCCCTGGGTCGATCGGGGGCGGCGGGGCCGGGGGGCGCGACGCTTTGCGCGTCACCGGCGCTTGCAGGATGCGCATCTCGGCGACCGCCCGATAGCCGAAATAGGCATTGACCCGCTCCAAGATCTGCCCCGAGCGGTGTTGCACTTCGATCGCCCGCGGGCCTTCGACCCTGAGCACCAAAATCGCGCCCTCGACCCGATGTCCCTTCTGCGGCGAGTCCGTGCCGCCCTCGTCGCGGCGCTTCGGCCACACCACTTTGTCAGGCATGGTGAATTGGGCGAGCTCGGCGCCGACCACGGCCGGCCATTCGCTCAGCAGCGCTGTGGTGGCGAAGCCGCGGGCGCGCGCCGCCGGATCGAGCGCCCGGGCGGCATAGGCGCCGATCGGCCGCGCCCAGCTCGAATGTCGCGTCCACGTTCTTCGTCCGGTGTCGTCCATCGCCGTGAACCGGTGGTGGAGGGATCGTACCCTCCGCTTGCTTCGCCGGGTGCAAGCTTACACCATGGGCGGATGACACGCGCGGGCCCCGTTCGTTCCATACAGAGGAAAGCGGCGCGAGAGGCGCCCCACGGGATTGCACAGGCCCTGCTCGCCTGGTACGGCCGCGAGCGGCGCATGCTGCCCTGGCGCAGTGCACCGGGCGCGACCCCGGACCCTTATTGCGTCTGGCTCAGCGAGATCATGCTGCAGCAGACCACGATCAAGGCGGTGCTGCCTCGCTATGCCGCGTTTCTACGCCGCTGGCCCGATGTGAATGCGCTGGCCCGCGCCGAACTCGGCGAGGTGCTCGCTGCCTGGGCCGGGCTCGGCTATTACGCCCGCGCCCGGAACCTCCATGCTTGCGCCCGCGCCGTGGCCGACGAGCATGGCGGCAGGTTCCCGGTCGAAGAGGCGGAGTTGCGCAAGCTGCCGGGGGTGGGCGGCTACACCGCCGCGGCGATCTCGGCCATCGCCTTCGGCCGGCGTGCCACCCCGGTCGACGGCAATATCGAGCGGGTGGTGGCGCGGCTGTTCGCCGTCACGACCCCGCTTCCGGACGGGAAGCCGGAGATCAAGGCGCTCGCCGCGACGCTCACCCCCGCTAAGCGCTCCGGCGACTTCGCCCAAGCGATGATGGATCTCGGCGCGACCATCTGCACGCCGCGCCGCCCGGCTTGCGGTCTCTGTCCGGTCAGGACCGATTGCCGGGGCTACGCCGAAGGGCTGGCCGAGGTGCTGCCTTACCGCGCGGAGAAGGGCGAGCGCCCGGTGCGCCGCGGCGTCACCTTCGTCGCGCTGCGTGCGGACGGCGCGGTGCTGCTGCGCGAGCGGCCGTTGCGCGGATTGTTGGGCGGCATGCTGGAGACGCCGTCGTCACCCTGGGGCGGCGCTGCGCCGAACGGAAAGTCAGTCGAGCAGCACGCGCCGCTTGAGGCGGATTGGCGGAGATTGCCCGGGAAGGTCGATCACATTTTCACGCATTTTCGCCTTGAGCTCCAAGTCTATCGCGCCGAGGTCGAACTTGACGCGAAGCCGAAGCTCGCCGCCGAGCCCGAGCGCTGCCGTTGGCTCAAGCTGCGCGAGCTGTCCGGCGCGGCACTGCCGAGTGTGATGCGAAAGGTGTTGCTGCACGCGCTCGACGAGGAGCGCGTCAACCCTGCGGTGCGAGCTTCGCCCGCGCCGCCTCGCGCAAAGCGTCGATCGGCTTGAGCCGCCCATCGGTCTGGTAGTGCCAGAAGGTCCAGCCATTGCAGGCCAGCGCGCCCTGCACATGGGCGCCGATCTTGTGGATCGAGCCTTGCGCGCTGCCGCAGGCGATCGAGCCGTCGGCCCGCACCCTGGCCTCGTACCGGGCCGCCGGGTCGTACAGCACGGTGCCGGGCGAGATCAGCCCCAACTCCACCAGCGCGCCGAACGGAATGCGTTGCTCGGCCCGCTTGCCCTTGGCGACTTGCAGCGACTCCTTGTCGAACGCGGTGAGCGCCGCCAGCCGCGCTCGCGCCGCATCGGCATAAGTCTGGTCGCGCTCGATGCCGATAAAGCGCCGCCCGAGCCGCTTGGCTGCCACCGCCGTGGTGCCCGAGCCGAGAAACGGATCGAGCACGACTTCCCCTTCATGGCTCGACGCCAGGATCAGGCGGTGAAGCAGTGCCTCGGGCTTTTGCGTCGGATGGGTCTTGCGCCCGCATTCCTCGCGCAACCGCTCGCCGCCCGAGCAGATCGGGAACAGCCAGTCCGAGCGCATCTGCAAATCCTCGTTCAGCGCTTTCATCGCTTCGTAATTGAAGGTGTAGCGCGCCTTCGGTCCCATCGACGCCCAGATCAGCGTCTCATGGGCATTGGTGAAGCGGCGCCCGCGGAAATTCGGCATCGGATTGGTCTTGCGCCACACCACGTCGTTCAGCACCCAGAAGCCGAGATCCTGGAGGACGGTGCCGACCCGGAAAATATTGTGGTAGCTGCCGATCACCCACAGACTGCCGGCGGGCTTGAGCACGCGGCGGCAGGCCTTGAGCCAATTGCGGGTGAAAGCATCGTAGGCGGCGAAGCTGCCGAACTTGTCCCAATCGTCGTCGACGGCATCGACCCGGCTATTGTCGGGGCGATGCAGCTCGTTGTTGAGCTGGAGATTGTAGGGCGGATCGGCGAACACCAGATCGACCGAGGCCTCTGGGAGAAGATTCAGCTCCTCGACACAGTCGCCGACGATGATTCGATCGAGCCGGAGCTTGGCCCCGCCCTTGTCCCCCACGCCCATGCCACCACCAAGGTTACGCAGTACTGCACGCGCTCGCCCTGAGGCGAGACCGGGCCATGCTGGCGGACTAGGGTAAAGGGGGACTTAACCGAGGAGGGAACGCCCTAGCATGGCCAAGGACATCGTCATGATTCACGGCGCCAATGAGGGCGCTTGGTGCTTCGACAGGTTCAGGGCCGTGTTCGAGGGTTTGGGTTGGACCTGCCATGTCCGCGATCTGATTGGTCACGGCACCAGGGCAGCGGAGACCTTGGTCGGAGTCGGCATGGCCGATTACCGGGCCGAGCTTGAGGCCTTTCTCGAGACCGTGCCGCCTCGGCCGGTGCTGCTCGGACATTCCATGGGTGGCGTGCTGGCTCAGCAATTGGCGGCGCGGGGTCTGACCCGCGCGCTGGTACTGGTGGCACCGGCGCCGCGCTCCGGCATCCTGCCGCCGACCGAGGCCGAGAAGAAGCTCGACCAGGATTTAATCGGCCTCGGGCAGTTCTGGAAAAGTGTGATCAATCCCGATTTCGATCTCGCCCGCATCTACACGCTGAACCGCGTGCCGGAAGCCGAGCAGCGTGCGGTGTTCGACCGGTTCGGGCCGGAATCCGGTCGTGCGTTCTTCGAGATGTTTTTCTGGATGTTCGATCGCACGCGGGCGACTGCGGTCGATACCGACGCCGTCACCTGCCCAGTGCTGTGCTTGGTTGGCGCCGACGACAAGATCGTGTCGCCGCAAACGGCGCGCGAGACGGTCAAGCCATATCGCGACGCCAAATTCTGGGAGCTCGACGGCCACGGCCACATGCTCGTGCTGGAGCCGGGCGCCGAGGATATCGCGCGCGGCATCGCCGATTGGATTCCGGCCTAAAGCTGATCTTCGTCGGGCAGAGGCAGTTCGGCCCCGTTGGTGAGCAGCCGCAACGCGCGCTCGATCGGGCTGAACGAGCGGCGGTGATGGGTGCACACGCCGTGTTTCTCGATCGCCGCCGCATGCTCGCGCGTGCCGTAGCCCTTGTTGCTGTCCCAAGCATAGCGCCGGTAGCGGCGCGACAGTTTCACCATCATGCGGTCGCGGGTGACCTTGGCGACGATCGACGCCGCCGCCACCGACAGCGACAACCCGTCACCGCCGACCACGGCGCGCGCCTTGCACGGGAAGCGTTTGGGAATGATGTTGCCGTCGATCAGCGCGGCCCCTGCCGGCACGCGCAGCCGGCGATAGGCGGCCCGCATGCCCCACAGGCTCGCCTGCAGGATGTTGATGCGGTCGATCTGCTTGACCGGGCCGATCACCACTGAGACGATCGAGGTGGCGATGATCTCCGCATAGCGGTCCTCGCGCGCCTCGGGCGTTAGCACCTTGGAGTCGTTGAGGCCTTCGGGGATACGGTCGGGATTGAGGATCACGGCGGCGACCACTACCGGTCCGGCCCAGGGCCCGCGCCCGGCCTCGTCGATGCCGGCCACCGGTCCCTTATAATGATCCATCAGCTCAGCTTCGAAGTCGAAACTGGGCTCAGGGCGAAGCGGCAGCGACTCGGCGGGCAGTCCCATAACCGGGAACTGTGGCGCAAACCGCGGGTCCTTGGCAACTCGGACCCTCGACCTTGTGGAAAAGGCCCCGGTCCGAAGGCAATTCTAAACGGGTTACGCCCGCTGCGGGTGGTTGCCCGGTCTCTGCGGAAAAATCAGGATGCAGCCGATCATCAAGGCCGCGATCACCGTCGTGGCGAGGGGACGGCTCCAGGCCAGGCCCCCCTGGTCCAACGGCTTGTCGATGAAATCGCCGACCGTCGCGCCGAGCGGCCGAGTCAGAATGAAGGCGGCCCAGAACAGCAGCACCCGCGAGATGTCGGTCCAGTAATAGGCGGCGGCTAGCACCGCCAAGCCGGCGGCGAATACCAGCGCGCCCCCTTCATAGCCGAGGCCGGTGTCGGCAAGCCAGTCGCCGAGCGCCGTTCCCAGAGTTTGCGAGAAGGTGATGGCCGCCCAGTAGAAGGCTTCCACCTTGGGCGTGCTGACGGTCTGCACTGAAATCGAACCAAGCGACCAGTACCACAGGGCAAGCACGGCCATCAGGCCGGTAAACAGGATCAGCGAACCGCCGGGGTAGCCGACCCCCAAAGAGCGGGTGGCAAAGTCGGCCATCGTGGTGCCGGCAGTGGTGGAGGCGACGATCGTCGCCCAATAGGTGAAGGGATGGAATTTCCTCGCAGCAATTTGGATCAACACCAGCATCACCAAGACGGCGAGGAAAATCGCCGTGCTGACCAGGTAGCCGAGGTCCCACGTCATGCTGAACGTGTCGCCAGCCGTTTCGCCCAGCGTGGTGGCGAGAATTTTGATAATCCAAAAGCCGAGCGTGACCGCGGGCACTTTGGTCGCATAGTCGTCGGAAATTTGTGGCACGGCCTGCTGCTCCTGCTCTCCGGCCCGCGCCTTGTCACATTATTGCGGTGCCAGCCGCAAGGTGGGTTAGCGCCACAGTCGCTGCGGCGCTTTTACAGGAGCTTGAGTTGCTGGCCGGTCAGGGTGGGAGGCGTGAATAGATCGGTACGCAACTCCACCGACCGCTTATTCATACCCAGTCGCTCGGCGGCGAGCTCGAACCGGCGGCCGATCATCCAGGCATAGGGGCCTTCGCCCGTCATGCGCTCGCCCCATTTCGCTTCGTACAGCCTGCCGCCGCGCGTCGAGCGCATCAGCGACAGCACGCGGTTGGCGCGGTCGGGGCAATTGGCTTGCAGCCATTCGGTGAATAGATCGCTGATCTCGAGCGGCAGCCTGAGCAATACATAACCGGCTTGCCGCACACCGGCCGCCGCTGCGCGTTCCAGAATGCGCTCCATCTCCATGTCGGTCAGGCCGGGAACGACCGGCGCCACCATCACCGAAGTTGGCACCCCGGCCGCGACCAGCCGCTCCAGCGTGTCGAGCCTGTTGTCGGGGGTGCTGGCGCGCGGCTCCATGGTGCGGGCGAGCTTGCGGTCGAGCGTGGTCACCGACAGCGCCACCTTGACCAAGCCGCGCTCGGCCATCGAGCTGAGCAGGTCGAGATCGCGCAGCACCAGCGCTGATTTGGTGACGATGCCGACCGGATGGTTGGCCGCGCTCAGCACTTCGAGGATGCGCCGCATGATGCGGTAGCGCCGCTCGATCGGCTGATAGGGGTCGGTGTTGGTGCCGATGGCGATGGTGCGCACCGCATAGCGCGGATCGGCCAACTCGCGGGTCAGCGCCTCGGCGGCATTGGTCTTGGCGAATAGCCTGGTCTCGAAGTCGAGCCCCGGCGACAGGCCGAGAAAGGCGTGGGTCGGCCGCGCGAAGCAATAGATGCAGCCATGCTCGCAGCCCCGGTAGGGGTTGATCGAACGGTCGAAGCCGATATCGGGAGATTTGTTGCGGGTGATGATCCGCCGCGCCGGCACTTCCTGCACTTCGGTCGCCAGCGCATCGAGCTCGCCGAGCGATTCCCAGCCGTCGTCGACCGGTTCATAGGCGACCGGCTCGAACCGGCCGGAGCGGTTGGTCTGGGCGCCGCGCCCATGCCGGCGCGCGGCGGCGACGCCTCCGGCCTCGGGCGGAAAACTTTCCGAATCGTCGGGTTTTCGCAGGGCGACGGACATGCCGCCTATATAGTTACTCGAAAGGAACAAAGCAAGAACATATTCTGGTCGGGGGATGTGACGATTGCCCGGCAAAGCCCAGCCTTTATAGTCCGCGCCATGATTTCGGTGATCGTCCCGACCCTCAATGCCGAGCGCACCGTCGCCCATACCCTCGCGGCGCTGGTGCCGGCGGTGGTCGATGGCATCGTGCAGGAAGCGATCCTGGTCGACGGCGGCTCGACCGACGAGACCCGCGCCATCGCCGAGGCGGCCGGTACCCATCTGATCGAGGCGAGGCCCGGCCGGGGCACCCAGCTCGATGCCGGCGCCCGCCAGGCGCGCGGCGACTGGCTGCTGTTCCTTCATGCCGACACCGTGCTCGAGCCGGGCTGGGCCGAGGAGGCCCAGAGTTTCATGGAGCGGGTCGATAGCGGCCGGCGCGGTCAGGCGGCCGCCGCCTTCCAGTTCGCGCTGGACGACGACGGCCTCATGCCGCGCTTCATGGAATCGCTGGTCGGCTTGCGCTGCCATGTGCTGGCGCTGCCTTACGGCGATCAGGGCCTGCTCATCTCGCGCAAGCTCTATCGCCGGCTCGGCGGCTTCCGGCCGCTGCCGCTGATGGAAGATGTCGACCTGGTGCGGCGGCTCAAGCGGCGCGAATTGGTGATGCTCAAATCGCGCGCGGTGACCAGCGGCGAGCGCTACCGGCGCGAAGGCTATCTCGCGCGGAGCCTGCGCAATCTCGGCTGCATGTTGCTCTATTACCTTCGCGTGCCGCCGCGGGTGCTTGCGCGGCTTTATGGCTAGGCGTCCGGCGCACCTTAAGCGCCGCGCAAGCTTCGCCAATCATCTCGTCATCATGGCCAAGAGCCCGCATCTCGGCCGCGTCAAGCGCCGGCTCGGCCGCGACATCGGCGACGTAGCCGCCACACGCTTCTATCGCCACTGCCTCTGCCATGTCGTGCAGCGTCTGGGGCGAGATCCACGCTGGCGCACGATGCTCGCCGTCGATCCCGACCGCGACGTGACCAAGGCCTTCTGGCCGTCGCGCGCGATTCTGCCGCAAGGGATGGGCGATCTCGGCCGCCGCATGCAGCGCCTGTTCGCGAGCCTGCCGCCGGGGCCGGTCGTCATCGTCGGCAGCGACATCCCGGCCATCCGGCCCGCGCAGATCGCCGCCGCGTTCAGACTGCTCGGCGTCGCCGATGCCGTGCTTGGCCCGGCCCGCGATGGCGGCTATTGGCTAATCGGGCTGAAGCGCAGCCCCCGCGTGCTCAGTCCCTTCGCCGGCGTGCGCTGGTCGAGCGCCTATGCGTTGGCCGACACGGTCGCCAATCTCGACGGCAAGCGCGTCGCCTTCACCGCGATGTTGAGGGATGTCGACAGCGCGGAGGATTATCGGCGCGAGCGCGCCTCCGCCGAGCGGCTTATCGGCTAGAAATCCAACTGCCCTTGATGCCGCCGGCGTGGTCGGTGACGGTGTCGCCGAACCGGAGCCTCGTAATAGAGCCGGAGCGACGCGCCTCCCACGCCGATCACATCCATGCCCACGCGCGCGCCGATGCCGCGCTTTACGACGCCAAGCTCGGCGGCCGCAATTCGCGTGGTCGCCGCCCATGCCAGTGTGCTGACGCGGCCGGCCATCGTCACCACCGGGCATGTCCGCGCCGCGGCGCTGTGATTATGTGTCCTTGGCGCGCTTTTGCTTCTCTTCGAGGCGCGGCATGATCTCGACGAACGAGCAGGGGCGGTGGCGGTTGTCGAGTTGCGATTTGAGGATGCCGTCCCAGGCGTCGCGGCAGGCGCCCGGCGAGCCCGGCACGCAGAAAATATAGGTGCCGTTGGTCACCCCGCCGCAGGCTCGGGACTGCACCGTCGAGGTGCCGACCTTCTGGTAGCTCAGCATGTGGAACAGAGCCGAGAAACCGTCGATCTCCTTCTCGAATAGCGGCTTCACCGCTTCCGTCGTCACATCGCGGCCGGTGAAGCCGGTGCCGCCGGTGGTGATCACCACGTCGATGGTGGGATCCTTGATCCAGTCTTTCACCTGTTTGCGGATCGCTTTCGGCTCGTCCTCGACAATGGCCTGCGCCGCCACCTCGTGTCCGGCCTCCTCGATCATGCTAGCCAGCAGGGTCCCCGATCTGTCGGTCTTTTGGGTGCGCGTATCCGACACCGTGAGCACGGCGATCCGCACAGGGATGAATGGCCTCGACTCGTCGATGCGGCTCATGTCGCCTCAAGCCTTTCCTTCACCATCAGCAAGTCGCGCCAGGCGAGCCGCTTGTGCTCAGGATTGCGCAAGAGATAGGCCGGATGAAGCGTAGGGAGCGTGGCAACGTCGCGGTATGAGAGCCACTTGCCTCTGAGCCGCATGATGCCTTCGGTCACCCCGAGAATGGTCTTGGCCGCGGCGCCCCCGAGCAACACGATGACCTCAGGGGAGAGCAACTCGATCTGCCGGGCGAGGAACGGCGCGCAGGCCTCGACCTCCGCCAGCGTCGGCGTGCGGTTGCCCGGCGGGCGCCAATAGACGGTGTTAGTGATGTAGACGTGCTCCTCGGTGAGACCGATCGCCGCCAACATGCGGTCGAGCAATTGCCCGGCGCGTCCGACGAAGGGCTTGCCGCTCAAATCCTCCTCGCGACCGGGCGCCTCGCCGATCAGCATCAGCCTTGCATCCTCGCGTCCCCGTGCGAAGCACAGACTCTTCGCCGTACGCTTGAGCGCGCAACCCTCGAAGGCTCCCGCCATGGCCTCGAGCTCGGCAAGGGTCACGGCCTCGGCTACGCTCGAGGCGCGGATGTCGGCCGGTGCCGAGGCGCGCGGCCGCGGCGTCGTGCGCGGCGGCACGGCACGGGCAGCCGGCGGCGCAAAGCAGTCGACCGGCTGCTCGCCGATCGCCTCATCCACGCCCATCGCCGCGTACCAGGCCAATAAGGCTTGAACCGCCTGTCGTTCCGTTGCAGTCATGCCGTTCTCTTTGGCGTTTCCCACGCCTCAATACCATATTGACAGATACCGGATTCCCGGCCGTGCGGGAATGATACAGTTCTTTTTGGAGCAGAGCATTGAGCGCAGCGACCGAGCCCGAAACCGCCGAACGCGAGACCATGGCGTTCGACGTCGTCATTGTCGGCGCCGGACCCGCCGGCCTCGCCGCGTCCATCAGGCTGAAGCAGCTTGCCGCCGAGCAGGACAAGGAAATCTCGGTGGTGGTGCTGGAGAAGGGCTCCGAGGTCGGCGCCCATATCCTGTCCGGCGCGGTGATCGACCCGGTGGCGCTCGACCGCCTGCTGCCCGATTGGCGCAACATGGGCTCCCCGCTCCAGACGCAAGTCAGCGAGGATCGCTTCTATTATCTGTGGCAGACCGGCGGCATCCGCGTGCCCAACATCTTCATGCCGCCGCTGATGAGCAATCACGGTTGCTACGCGGGCAGTCTCGGCACCCTGACTAAATGGCTGGCCGAGCAGGCTGAAGCGCTGGGCGTCGAGGTCTATCCCGGCTTCGCGGTCACCGAGGTGATCTTCGGCGCCAACGGCGAAGTCGAAGGCGTGATCACCGGCGACATGGGCGTGGCTCGCGACGGCAGCCATAAGGACAGCTACACGCCGGGCATCGCGCTCACCGGCAAATACACCCTGTTCGCCGAAGGCGCGCGCGGCTCGCTGTCGAAAATGCTGATCCGGAAGCTCGGTCTCGACGAGGAATCGGGCCCGCAGAAATTCGGCATTGGCCTGAAAGAACTATGGGAGATCCCAGCCGAGAAACACAAACCCGGACTGGTGCAGCACACCATGGGCTGGCCGCTTGACGATAAGACCGGCGGCGGCTCGTTCCTCTACCATTTCGGTGAGAACCTGGTGTCGGTGGGCTTCGTCGTCCATCTCGACTACGCCAATCCCTACACCAACCCGTTCAAGGAATTTCAGCGCGCCAAGACTCACCCCTCGATCCGCACGCATCTCGACGGCGGCAAGCGCATCGCCTACGGCGCCCGCGCGCTTACCGAAGGTGGCTTCCAGGCCATCCCGCGCCTGGTCTTTCCCGGCGGCGCGCTGATCGGCTGCGCCGCGGGCTTTATGAATGTGCCCCGTATCAAGGGCAGCCATAACGCCATGCTGAGCGGGATGATGGCGGCGGAAGCCGCGTTCGCGGCTATCGAGCAGGGACGCTCGCGCGATACGCTCGAAGCCTATCCGCAAGCGGTCACGGCGAGCTCGATGACGGCCGAGCTCAAGAAGGTGCGCAACGTCAAGCCGCTGTGGTCGCGGTTCGGCACGCGGCTTGGCGTCATGCTCGGCGGCATCGATATGTGGCTCAACACCATCTTTCCGTTCCTCGGCCACACGCTCAAGCATTTGAAGCCCGACTACGCGACCTTGAACAAGGCGGCCGACGCCAAGCCGATCGATTACGGCAAGCCGGACGGCGTCATCACTTTCGATATTCTGTCCTCGGTGTTTCTATCGGGCACGAATCACGCCGAGAACGAGCCGGTGCACCTCAAGCTCGCCGATCCGGTGATCCCGATCGAGGAGAACCTGCCGGAATATGCCGAGCCGGCCCAGCGCTATTGCCCGGCCATGGTCTACGAAGTGATCGAGGAAGGCGGCACGCTCCGCTTTCAGATCAACGCCCAGAACTGCGTCCACTGCAAGACCTGCGACGTAAAGGACCCGGCCCAGAACATTACCTGGGCGCCACCCGAAGGTGGCGACGGACCGAATTACGTAAATATGTGAGCGCCGGGCGCCATGCCGCGGTAACTGGCCACAAACCAGCCGCGATTAGGCTTCAAGGAAGCTTTTGGTTTGTTCGAGCCCCGAAAACCGCTTAACCTTGCCTCGGGGATTATCCGAAACCGCGAGTTTTGGGGCGGCATGACAGCCGAGATAATATGACCATTGTGCATAGAATGGCGCTGCGCCAATGGGCGCCGCGCGTTCTGCTGCTTGCGGCGCTGATCGCCGCGCCCGCGGCTTACTCCGAAGTGATTTCCGAAGTGCCGGACGATCCTGGCACTCTGCTCGGCAATTATCTGTCGGGGCGTGTGGCCCGCGGCGACCACGACACCATCGCCGCCGCCGATTTCTATTCCAAGGCGTTGGCCGAGGATCCCGACAACGAGATCATTCTCGAGCAGACCTTCTTGCTCGAGGCCGCGTCCGCCCATTGGGATCGCGCCATCGAGCTCGCCAAGGAGGTCGTCAAGATCGAACCGGCCCACCGCATCGCCCGCTTCCTGCTCGGCTGCGAGGCGTTCAAGCAGGGCCGTTACAAGGACGCCGACGAAGATTTCGCCGCGGCGCGCCAAGGACCGATCGCCGATCTCACCTCGACCCTCGCCCGCGCCTGGGTGCAAGAGGCCGAGGGCAAGCCGGACGAGGCCTTCGCCACGCTCGACAGCTTGAGCGATGCCGACTGGGCGCAGTTCTATCAGCGCTATCACCGCGCCCTGATCGCCGACCTGGCCGGCAAGCACGATGTGGCGCGCCAGGCTTTTGCCGCGGCCTTCAAGAAAAACCCGTCGACGCTGAGAGTGGCTGACGCCTATGCGCGTCATGCGCTTAACAACAATAATCGCAGGCTCGCGCTCCAGACATTGAAGACGCATATCGCCAAATCATCGGCCCATCCGCTGTCGGAGGCGCTGATCGCCGAGATCGACGAGGGCAAGACTCCGCCGCTGTTGATCGCCAACCCGACGCAAGGGCTCGCCGAGGTGTTCTACGGCATCGGCGATGCGCTGGCCGGCGAAGGCGGCCTCGACATGGGCATCATCTTCCTGCAATTCGCTCTCTACCTGGAACCCGATTTCCCGCTCGCTTATGCCGCGCTCGCCGAGGCTTACGACGGCGCCAAGAAATACGACCTGGAGATGCAGGCGCTCGACCAGATCAGGCCGGATTCGCCGTTGTGGCTGAATGTACAAATCCAGAAGTCGTTCGCGCTGAACTCGTTGGAGCAGGTTGACGAAGCCAAGGTGCTGCTCGAACAGCTGGTCGAGAAAGATCCCAAAGACGTGCGGCCGCTCGATGCGCTCGGCAACATCCTGCGCTCGCATGAGCGCTACGATGAAGCGCGCGGTTACTACTCCCGCGCTTTGGCGCTTATCCCCAAGCCGACCAAGGATAACTGGACGCTGTTGTATGCGCGCGGCGTGTGCAATGAGCGGATGAAGGACTGGCCGGCGGCGGAAGCCGATTTCAAGGAAGCGCTGGTCCTCTCGCCCGACGAGTCGCTCGTGCTCAACTATCTCGGCTATTCCTGGGTCGACCAGGGCAGCAATCTGAAACAGGCGATGGACTACATCCGCAAGGCGGTGAAGCTCAAGCCTGACGACGGCTACTATGTTGACAGTTTGGGCTGGGCCTATTACCGGCTCGGCAATCTGCCGGCGGCGGTCGAGAATCTGGAGCGCGCCGTCGAGCTCAAGCCCGACGATCCGATCATCAACGATCACCTTGGTGACGCCTATTGGAAGGTGGGGCGCACGCTCGAAGCCAAATATCAATGGCAGCAGTCGCTGACGCTCAAGCCCGAGGATGACGAGGTCGGTACCCTCAAGCAGAAGATTGCCGAGGGCTTGCCGGAAGCGGCCGAGACCAAGTCGGCGCAAGACCGGACCATCCAGGCGGGCCAGAAGTCGCCACAATAGACGCCCTGGCGGAGCGCGCGGAGGAGCGGCATGATGGCGCTCCGTGATTCGGGCCGGGCCAAGCTCAATCTGACGCTTGAGGTGCTCGGCCGGCGCCCCGACGGCTTTCATGAACTGCGGAGCCTGGTTGCCTTTGCCTCGCTCGGCGATCGGGTCGAACTAGACCCGCATGGCCCGCTGAAGCTTACGGTCGAAGGCCGCTTTGCCCAGTGCATGGGCGACGGCGACAATCTCATCGTCAAGGCCGCCCAGGCTGCATCGAACAAGGCGCCAGGTTTGAAGCTGGGGCGCTTTCGCTTGGACAAGATGTTGCCCGTGGCCGCGGGCCTGGGTGGCGGCTCGGCAGATGCGGCCGCCGCCTTGCGCCTGATCGCCGAGGCCAATCCGGGCGCTCTGACTGAAGCGATGCTGGCCGAGCTTGCCACTGGGCTCGGCTCGGACGTGAATGTCTGCCTGATGAGCCGGCCCGCGCTGATCTCCGGGCGGGGCGAGACGGTCGAGCCGGTCGCTGGCTTTCCGCCTTGCGGCGTACTGCTCGCCAATCCGGGGCGCCCGCTTGCCACCGCGGCGGTCTATGCCGCGCTTGGTGCCGCAGCTTGGGTGCCGAGCCGTCACGCCGAGCGGCTGGACTTCCATGGCGATTTCGAGGCGCTGCTTGCCTATGCCACCCCGCGCGGCAACGATCTCGAACGGCCGGCGGCCCAGCTCGTGCCGGAGATAAGGGAGGTGCTCGCCGCGCTGTTGACGCTTGACGGCATCCGCCTCGCCAGGCTGTCGGGCAGCGGCCCGACCTGCTTCGCGCTATTTGCCAGTGGGGACGATGCCGAGCGCGCCAACCCGCGGCTTGCCGCCGAGTTTCCCAATTGGTGGATCGCCGCCGCGACGCTTGGAGCCTAGAACGGCCGCTCCACGCAAAACTCGATCGCCTCGAGCAGTGCTGCCTTAACGTCTGAATCCGGAAAGATAGCCAGCGCGTCGCGGGCGATGGCGCCGTAATGGCGCGCCCGCTCGAGCGTGTCGCTGAGCGCATTGTGGCGTTTCATCAAACTCATCGCTTCGGCGAGATCGGTCTCGGCGATTTCGCCCTCCTGGAGCGTGCGCTGCCAGAATCCACGCTCCGCTTCAGTGCCGCGGCGGTAGCACAGCACCACGGGCAGGGTGATCTTGCCCTCGCGGAAGTCGTCGCCGACGCTCTTGCCGAGCGTCGTCTGCTCGCCCGAATAATCGAGCGCATCATCGACTAGCTGGAAGGCAAGGCCGAGATTGCGGCCATAAGAGCGCAGCGCCGCTGCCTCCGATTTCGGCCGTCCGGCGATCACCGCGCCGACTTCCGCCGCGGCCGCAAACAGGGCCGCGGTTTTCGCGTCGATTACTGCCAGATAGTCGTCCTCGGTGGTCTCGGTGTTCTTGGCGGTAATCAGCTGCATCACCTCGCCCTCGGCGATCACCGCCGCGGCGTCGGACAGAATGCGCAGACACCCGAGCGAGCCGACATCGACCATCATCTTGAAGGCCTGGCCGAGCAGGAAATCGCCGACCAGCACGCTCGCCTCGTTGCCCCACAGCAGCCGCGCCGTCGCCTTGCCGCGCCGGAGATTGCTCTCATCGACCACGTCGTCATGCAGCAGCGTCGCGGTATGCATGAACTCCACGCTCGCCGCCAGCCGCACATGGCCGTCGCCCGCGTAGCCGCACAGCCTGGCGGCGGCCAGAGTCAGCATGGGACGCAGGCGTTTGCCGCCGGAATCGATGAGGTGGTGGGCAAGCTCGGGGATTAGCTCGACATTGGATCGGGCGCGGTCGAGGATGATGCGGTTGACATGGGCCATGTCCTCCTCGACAAGCGCCACCAACGGCGCGAGGCTGGCCCTTGGGTCGTTCGCGCCGGCAAGCTTAACCACTACGCCCAAAGGACTTCTCCTATATCGGCCGGGAGGCACTTTTACCGATAATGTCGGCGGGTCCGCCGTCAAGGTCAAGGCGCTAGCCCCAAGGTTGCGAGGATCGGCAGGCTATGAAGGAATTGTTGCGGTCCAACGACCCGGTTCTGCTGTCCTATGTCAGCGCGCTGCTGGAGGAAGGGGACATCGCCTTTATGGTAGCCGATGGCAATATGAGCGTGCTCGAGGGCTCGATCGGCGCGTTGCCGCGGCGCGTGCTGGTCGAGACCGACAAGATTGTGCAAGCGCGACACCTCCTTACCGAGGCAGGCATCGGCGATGTCATTGCCGACTACAAAAAAGCCTAAAACTCCCACGGCGCCGACGAGCGCCAATTCGACCGACGATTTTCTCGGCGGCCGCCTCAGCATCGTCCAACCGCGTGGCGGTCATCGGGCCGGGAGCGACGCGGTGTTTCTCGCCGCCGCCGTTCCAGCGAAATCAGGCGAGCGCGTGCTCGATATCGGCGCGGGCGTGGGCGTCGCAGGGCTTTGTCTGATGGCGCGCGTCCCCGGCATCGCGGTAACCGCGGTCGAGATCGACGCCGGGCTCGGCGCGCTGGCGGGCGAGAATGCCGCGCGGAACGGCTTCACCGCACAGTTCGAAGCCATTACCGCCGATGTGACCGCGCCAGGCAAGGCGCTCGCCGCCGCCGGGCTGAGGGCGGAAAGCTACGATCATCTCATCGCCAATCCGCCCTTCCACACCGAAGGGAGCGTGCGAGCAGCGCCCGACGCCGCGCGCGCTTCGGCCCATGTCATGAGCCAAGGCGGGCTCGCCGCCTGGGTGCGGTTCTTCGCCGCCATGGCCAAGCCTGGCGCGCTGCTCACCTTGATCCATCGGCCCGATTGTCTTGACGAGTTGCTGACGCTGCTTGACGGGCGGTTCGGCGACTTCGCCGTCTTCCCGCTATTCGCTAAGGAGGAAGAACCTGCGCCGCGCATCATCGTCCAGGCCAAGAAGGGAAGCAGGGCCGGCCTCAGCCTGCTGCAAGGCCTGGTGTTGCACCACCAGGACGGGCGCTACACCGACGAGGCCGAGGCCGTGCTCAGGGGTGGCGAGGCTCTTCGCCTGCGGCCGGCCAAAGAAAAGGGCCGCCGCCTAGGGGGGTAAGGCGGCAGCCCTCGCGTTCGCCCGAGTGAGGAGGGCCTCGGGACTGCCAAGTCCCGCAAGGAACTGCGGATCGTGGCCAGCGCGTAAGAGACTAGCCGCAAGGCCTGAACCGAACCTGAGACCGCCGTTCATCTGAGGTTCAGGGAGCAGGTCCGCCGCAAAGCCGAAGGGCCGCGTCCTTTCGGACACGGCCCTTGGTAATCGTCAGGCGCCTTGGCGGCGCGCGTGCCTAGTACCAGCCGCGGTAGTAACGGCCGCGCCAATAAGGGTAATAAGCATAGGGGTAGCCGGAGGCGTAAGGCCCCCAATAGCGATAGCGCGGAGCGTACCAGCCCCAACGCGGTCCGACAAAGACGTTCACGCCGGGACCGCCCCAGCCGCCCCAGCCGCCGCGGCGCCAACCGGCTTCCGCGGAGCTCGGCGAAAGCGTGACAATGGCGAGCACTAGGGCTGCCAGCGCCACCACAAAAGTTGCAAGCTTGCTCATAGTTACCTCCTAGAGAAATCGCAGCGGCGCTCGTCCGCCGAGACGCGCCCGAGCCGAATTGTAACAAGGAATTCCGACCGCCCGATGTCGGTTCCAGACTCGCACTAACCAACCGCTTAAAAGCCGCAGTCATCTGATTTTTATTGGCACAGAGGGTCGCGCGCCGCCTTTGATTTGGCGCAAGCGCGCTATACCTTAAGCAGCCATGAACACTGTCATCGACGATCTCGGCCTGAAGCGCTATTTGCCCGCCGCTTGGACCAAACGCGGGCCGGTCATCCCCGTACTCAGATTCAGCGGCGCGATCGGCGTGGTCACGCCGCTCAGGCCCGACCTGTCGCTCGCGACCTCGGCCGCGGCGATCGAGAAGGCGTTCACCATGAGCGGCGCCAAGGCGGTCGCCATCCAGATCAATTCGCCCGGGGGCTCGGCGGTGCAGTCGACGCTGATCTACAAGCGCATCAGGGCGCTCGCCGACGAGAAGAACCTCAAGGTCTATGTGTTCGCCGAGGACGTGGCCGCCTCGGGCGGCTATATGCTCGCGGTCGCCGGCGACGAGATCTACGCCGACCCGAGCTCGATCGTGGGCTCGATTGGCGTGATCACCGCCACGTTTGGCCTCAACGAAATGATCGCCAAGATCGGCGTGCAGCGCCGCGTCTACACCGCCGGCGAGAACAAGGACACGCTCGATCCATTCCTGCCGGAGAAACCCGAAGATGTCGCCCGCATCAAGGCGCTCCAGCAGGACGTGCACCGGAGCTTCATCGATCTGGTCAAGTCGCGGCGCGGCGCCAAACTCGACCAGGCCGATATCAATCTGTTCACCGGCGAATTCTGGTCCGGCAAGCGCGCGCTCGAACTCGGCCTGATCGACGGGTTGTCCGATCTTCGCACCAAGATGCGCGAGATCTACGGCGACGAGGTGCGGCTCAGACTGGTGATGTCGTCGACGTCATGGTTCCGGCGCCGGCGAAGCGTGTTTGCCGAAAGCGGCGGTTTCGAGCTCGGCTTCTCGCCGGGGAGTTGGGCTGCCGATCTCATCTCGGCGATCGAAGCGCGCGCGCTTTGGTCTCGGTTCGGATTCTAGCCATGCCGCAGGTCCTACTCTTGTTCGCCGCGGGCGCGGGCCTAGTGCTGGCCGGTCGGCGCTGGTATGCGCGCGAGCGCGCCCGCATCGCCGCCGAGCTCCGCGCCGCCAACGAGGCCATGGAGCAGCAAAACAGCCCGGTCGTGCCGCTCGAGCTCGACCCTCTGACCGGCATCTACCGGCCGAAACAGCTGCGCTGAGTGGCTGCATTAAAGCACTGGCCATTGTTAGCTCCGACAACCTATGGCTTTCCTTGCGCCGCCAAGGCGACTAGCGTCCGCGCCAAACCTTGCGCGTGGGCTGAGGGCTCAAGATGGGCAAGCTGACCAAATCTGATCGGTCCAACCGGCCGCCGTCCTTCCAGGACCTGATTCTAAAGCTCGAGCGCTTCTGGGCCGATCACGGCTGCGTCATCCTCCAGCCTTACGACCTGGAGATGGGCGCGGGGACCTTTCACCCGGCCACCACGCTGCGCCCGCTCGGGCCCAAGCCCTGGCGCGCGGCTTACGTTCAGCCGTGCCGCCGGCCCAAGGATGGCCGCTATGGCGAGAACCCCAATCGCCTCCAGCACTACTACCAGTTCCAGGTGATCCTTAAGCCGTCGCCCCCCGATCTCCAGGAGCTTTACCTCGACAGCCTGGCCGCCATCGGCATCGATCCCTTGAAGCACGACATCCGCTTCGTCGAGGACGACTGGGAGAGCCCCACGCTGGGCGCCTGGGGGCTCGGCTGGGAGGTGTGGCTCGACGGCATGGAGGTGACCCAGTTCACCTATTTTCAGCAGGTCGGCGGCTTCGACTGCGATCCGGTGTCGGGCGAGCTGACCTATGGGCTTGAGCGCCTCGCCATGTACGTGCAGGGCGTCGACAACGTGTTCGATCTCGATTTCAACGGCGGCGAGGGCAAGAACAAGGTCAGCTATGGCGACGTGTTCCTGCAAGGAGAGCAGGAATATTCGCGCTATAATTTCGAGCACGCCGACACCGGCCTGTTGCTCGATCATTTCCGCGACGCCGAGAAGGAATGCAAGGCGCTGCTTGCCAAGGGCGAGAACGGCAAGCGTCATGCGATGGTTCTGCCGGCTTACGACCAGGCGATCAAGGCCTCGCATATTTTCAATCTGCTCGACGCCCGCGGCGTGATCTCGGTGACCGAGCGGCAAGCCTATATCTTGCGGGTGCGCGATCTCACCAAGGCCTGCTGCGCCGCGTGGCTCAAGACCGAGGCGGGCGGTGCCAATGCTTGAGACCTATCGGGATAAGGAAGCGCCGCCGCAATCGCGCACTCCGGCTCTCAAGCCGCGTTTGCGCTCGTGGACCGGGCGGGTGTGGCGCTCCTCCTCGACCGCCTTCCAGCTAATGCTGAAGCTCGATGCCAGCCTGGCGATGTCCGAGATCGAAAATACCGACGTGCGCGAGACGCTCGCTCCGTTCGCCGCCGACTTGGCGAGCTTTCCGCTCTATCTCGACTACACCGACGAGAACCATCTGCCGGTGTCCTGGGCGGTCGGCGCCTTCTATGTCGAGCGCGGCAAGAACGCCTTCATGCGCTTCTACGATTTTCTGGAATCCATTTCGGCCCATGTGCTGGTCACGCTGTTGCCGGCGGCCGGCGCCCAGTCAGATCTGATCTTAAGTGTCATTCCCTACAGCCTTGAAACGAATCGGCTGATCGTCGCCATTGCCGACTACGATCTCGGCTTACACAACCGCATCGGCTAGGCATGGCTGAGCTTCTGCTTGAACTATTTTCCGAGGAGATCCCGGCGCGGATGCAGGCCCGCGCGCGCGAGGACCTGGCGCGGCTGCTCGCCGGCAAGCTGGCCGAGGCAGGTCTCGAATATAAGGACATCAAGACCTTCGCCACGCCCCGCCGGTTGACGGCAGTCGTCGATGGCCTGCCGGCCCGTTCGCCCGATCTGCGCGAGGAGAAGAAAGGTCCGCGGGTCGATGCGCCCGACGCCGCGATCAAGGGCTTCCTCAAATCGGCCGGCCTCGCGTCAATCGACCAGGCCGAGCAGCGCGACGACAAGAAGGGCGCTTATTACTTTGCCACCATCGAGAAGCGCGGCCGTGCCGCCGCCGAGGTCGTCGCCGAGATCGTGCCCGACATCGTCAAGAGCTTCCCCTGGCCGAAATCGATGCGCTGGGGCTCGGGCAAGTTGCGCTGGGTGCGACCGCTCTATTCCATCCTCTGCCTGCTCGGCGGCAAACTGGTCGAGTGCGAGATCGACGGCATTAAGTCCGGCAAGATAACGCGCGGCCACCGCTTCATGGCGCCTGGGTCCTTCGCGGTGAAGGATTTCGCCGATTACCAGAAGAAGCTCCGCGAGGCCAAGGTCGTGCTCGACGGCGGCGAGCGCGCCAAGATTATCCTCGACGGCGCCCGCGCGCTGGCGAAGAAGGACAAGCTGACCCTGGTCGAGGACGAGAGTCTGCTCGCCGAGAATGCCGGACTGACCGAATGGCCGGTGCCGCTGATCGGCAGCTTCGACCGGGCGTTCCTGGAGGTTCCGGCGGAGGTGCTCGCCACCTCGATGAAGGCGCAGCAGAAATGCTTCTCGCTCCGCCAGGGAGAGAAGCTCGCCAACCGATTCATACTAATCGCCAATCTGAAGGCGAAGGACGGCGGCAAGGCGATCGTCGAAGGCAATGAGCGGGTGATCGCCGCCCGGCTCACCGACGCCAAGTTCTTCTTCGATCAGGACCGCAAGGTGATGCTCGAAGACCGCGTGCCGAAACTGAAGGACATTATCTTCCACGAGAAGCTCGGCAGCCAATATGACCGCATCCATCGCGTGCGTATATTGGGGCGGGAGATCGCGCCGCTGGTCGGCGCCAGGCCGGACGATGCCGAGCGCGCGGCCATTCTCGCAAAGGCCGATCTGCTGACCGGCATGGTCGGCGAGTTCCCCGAATTGCAAGGGGTGATGGGCCGCTATTACGCGCTCGATCAGAAAGAGGACGCGACCGTGGCCAACGCCATCGCTGCGCATTACAAGCCGGTGGGGCCGTCCGATGAAGTGCCGCGCGAGCCCGTCGCCATCGCCCTGGCGCTGGCCGACAAGCTCGACATGCTGGTGGGCTTCTGGGCCATCGGCGAGAAGCCGACCGGGTCCAAGGATCCTTACGCGCTGCGCCGCGCCGCGCTTGGCGTCATCCGGACCGTGTTGGAGAATAATGTCCGACTGCCCTTACTAAAGCAGGTCCTTTCCCAGCTTCGGTCAGATTGGCCGAAGTCAGATGTTCGCGTCGCTTCAACCACTCTCTTGGTCTTTTTCGCCGACCGGCTCAAGGTGCATCTCCGCGACCAGGGCGCACGGCACGATCTTGTCGATGCTGTGTTCACGCTCGGCGGCGACGACCTGCTGATGATCGTCAAGCGGGTCGAGGCGCTCGGGAAATTCCTCGACACCGAGGACGGCGCCAATCTGCTGATCGGCACCAAGCGAGCCATCAACATCCTGCGCATCGAGGAAAAGAAGGACAACGTAACCTACGACCAAGCGCCCGATGCCAACCTGCTCAAACGGCCTGAGGAAAAGGCGCTCGCCAAGGTGGTCGATGAGGTCGCGCAGGCGGCAGCCGCGGCGGTCGCCAACGAGGATTTCGAAGCGGCCATGGCGGCCATGGCGCTGCTCCGCGGCCCCGTCGATGAGTTCTTCGAGTCGGTCACGGTCAATACCCAGGAACCCGGCTTGCGCGAGAACCGCTTGCGGCTGTTGAATCGCATTCGCGCCACCACGCTGACGGTCGCGGATTTCTCCAAGATCGAGGGCTGATTGCTCGCCTTTAGAATGCGAGCGACAGCAGGATCAGCACGATACCGAGTGTCGGCACGTTCCAAACGAGAGAGCGCAGCAAGAACGCGCCGGAGGCATAGAGCGGTACATAAAGGACCCGCCCCCAGAAGTAGAATTGGGCGCCCCAGACGGTCATCCAGTCATGCTTTCCTGCCGCGTGTGCGACCAGCACCGCGGCGGCAAAAAGGGGGAAGGTCTCAAGAAAATTCCAGAGCGCTCGTTCCAACCGGCCGGCTATCGGCGTCAACGGCGGTCTAACTCCGTCGCGAGACCCGCCGGCCCAGCGATAGCCGGTCACGAAAGCTGTGCTATGTGCGCTAAGCACGATTTGGACAAGACCGAGCACGGCTGAAAGCGCGAGCATGGTGAGTTCGATCGTCATCGGCACTCCCTTTCTGTCGTTTCCGCGCCGCGGAAATCCACTACTTAAGTCATCACGTTAGACACTAAGGGAAGCATGTCCGCCAATATCACCCTGATCACGCTCTGCGTCGCCGACGTGGCGAAAGCCACCGCCTTCTATGAGAGCCTCGGCTTCGTGAAGTCGAAGCGCGCGAGCTAGGACGAAGTGAGTTTCTTCGGTGCCGGCGGCGTCGTGCTCGCGCCATGGTGCCGCGAGGCACAGCGCGACGATGCCAATGCCGGCGCGCTATGGAACGGCAGCACAAAATGCCGCAAGCGAAGCCGCGGTCGATGCTGTTATGGCAACGGCCGAAGATTCGGGCGCGCGCATCTTGAAGCCGGCATCCGAGACCTTTTGGGGCGGATATGATGGCTAGTTCGCCGACCCTGATGGGAACATCTGGGAGATCGCCTTCAACCCGCATTGGGGCTTGGATGAGCAAGGCTTGATCGCGCTGCCGGACTGACTGGGACTTGAATGCCGGATCATCTCTTCGTCTACGGAACGCTCCGAGCCGACAGCGGCCACCCGATGGCCCGCCGCCTGCGTGTCGGCGCCAAGCACATCGGCCGCGGCAGCGCACAGGGCGCGCTCTACGATTTCGGCGACTATCCCGGCGCGGTGTTCGACGCGGACGCGAGATATCGCGTGATCGGCGATGTATTCCGGCTCGGCCCCAATCCGCGGCTGCTAGCCGATCTCGACAAATATGAGGGCTTCACCGGCGCTGACAACGATCTCTTTCGCCGCATCTCCATCGAGGTCCGTCTCGACCAAGGCGGCACGGTCGAGGCCTGGACTTATGTCTTGCGGGAAATGCTGCGGGCCCGGCTGATCGGCGCCGGCGACTTCATCGCCGACCGCCGCATGCGAATGCCCAAGGCCGCTCGGCCTTAAACCCATTTCCGCCGAGAGCCGTTTGTGTGAAGGTCGGGAGGCCGCTACAAGGGCGGCACGACCATGGAACACGCGATGACCAGAGCGGACGCCGCGCCGAGGACCACGCCGAAATGGGTCTATAATTTCGGCGCCGGCCGTGCTGACGGCTCGGCCGCGGAACGCGACAATCTCGGCGGCAAGGGCGCCTATCTTGCCGAGATGTCGCGGCTCGGCCTGCCTGTACCGCCGGGCTTCACCATCTCTGCCGAAGTGTGCGCCGTCTATTACCAGCTTGGCGGCGCGCTGCCCGACGAGTTGAAGCCGATGGTGAGCGCGGCGCTCGACGAGGTCGGCGAGATCGTCGGCGCCAAATTCGGCGAAGTTGACAATCCGCTGCTGGTCTCGGTGCGCTCGGGCTCTCGCGCCTCGATGCCCGGCATGATGGACACCGTGCTCAATCTCGGCCTCAACGACCGGACGGTAGAAGGTTTGGCGCGTCGCTCGGGCGACCGGCGCTTCGCCTACGACACCTATCGCCGTTTCATTCAGATGTATGCCGACGTGGTGCTTGGCCTCGACCACGAGCTGTTCGAGGAGATCCTGGAGAACTACAAAAATCTCAAAGGCTTCGAGCTGGATACCGAGCTCGCCGCCGAGGATTGGCTCGATCTTATCGGCCGCTTCAAGACCCTGGTCGAGACCGAGCTCGGCAAACCTTTCCCGCAAGATTTGCACGCGCAGCTTTGGGGCGCCATCGCCGCCGTGTTCGGCTCGTGGCAGAACGCGCGCGCCATCGCCTATCGTCGCCTGCACGACATTCCCGACGATTGGGGCACCGCCGTCACCATCCAGGCCATGGTGTTCGGCAATATGGGCGAGCACAGTGCGACCGGCGTGGTTTTCACCCGCAACCCGTCGACCGGCGCCCGCGAGCTGTTCGGCGAGTTCCTGGTCAACGCGCAAGGCGAGGATGTGGTGTCGGGCTTGCGCACGCCGCAGCCTTTGACCGAAGCTGCGCGGAAAGGCTCGAATTCGAGCAAACCGTCGCTCGAAGGGCTGATGCCGGACGTGTTCGCCGAACTCGAACGCGCCTGCGCTAAGCTCGAGGCCCATTTCCGCGACATCCAGGACATCGAGTTCACCGTGCAGGAAGGCAAGCTGTTCATGCTGCAAACCCGCTCGGGCAAGCGCTCGACGCAAGCCGCGCTGAAGATTGCCGTCGACATGGCCGAGACCGGCATCGTCACCCGCGAGGAGGCGGTGAGCAGCATCAATGCCGGGCAGCTCGACCAGCTGCTTCACCCGACGCTCGATCCCAAGGCCGAGAAGATTGTGCTCGCCAAGGGATTGCCCGCTTCGCCCGGAGCGGCCTGCGGCGAGCTCGTGTTCGACGCCGATGAGGCGGTGCATCTCAAGGCCCAGGGCCACACCGTGATCCTCGCCCGGGTCGAGACCTCGCCCGAGGACGTGCAGGGCATGCATGCTGCGGTCGGTATTCTCACCACCCGCGGCGGCATGACCAGTCATGCCGCGGTGGTGGCGCGCGGCATGGGGCGCCCCTGCGTGGTCGGCGCCTCCGCAGTCGCGATCGATCTCGATCATGAGACGCTGGCGGTCGGCACGACCCTGCTGCACAAGGGCGATGTCGTTACCATTGACGGCTCGACCGGCCAGATCATCAAAGGGCGCGTGGCCATGCGCGAACCCGAACTGTCGGACGACTTCCACACTTTGATGAAATGGGCCGACGGCTTCCGCCGGCTCAAAGTGCGGGCCAATGCCGACACGCCCGACGATGCGCGCCAGGCGCGGGCCTTCGGCGCCGAAGGCATCGGGCTGTGCCGCACCGAGCACATGTTCTTCGAGAACACGCGCATCCTCGCTATGCGCGAGATGATCCTCGCCGAGGAGCCGGAGGGGCGCCGCACCGCGCTCGCCAAGCTCCTGCCGGTACAGCGTCAGGATTTCATCGAACTGTTCGAGATCATGGCGGGCCTGCCGGTCACCATCCGCCTGCTCGATCCGCCGCTGCACGAGTTCCTGCCGCATGGCGAGGAACTCATCACCGAGGTTGCCGCCGGCATGGGCGTCAGCGTCGCCAGGCTGCGCCGCCGGATCGCCATGCTCAGCGAGTTCAACCCCATGCTCGGCCAGCGCGGAGCGCGGCTGCTGGTGAGCTATCCCGAGATCGTCGAAATGCAGGCCCGCGCCATCTTCGAGGCGGCGATCGAGGCGGGCAAAGCCCTGCACGACCGCGTCATCCCCGAGATCATGGTGCCTCTGGTCGCCACCAAGGGCGAGCTTGACCTCGTCAAGGAGCGCATCGCCGGGGTCGCTCGGGCGGTCGAGCAGGAGCGGGGGACCAACGTGGCCTATTCGGTCGGCACCATGGTCGAGCTGCCGCGGGCCTGTCTAATGGCGGGGGAGATCGGCCAAAACGCCGAGTTCTTCTCCTTCGGTACCAACGATCTGACCCAGACCACGTTCGGCTTGAGCCGCGACGATGCCGGGCGATTCTTGGGCGAGTATGTCGACAAGGGGATTATCTTTCACGATCCGTTTGTGACCCTCGACGAGGCGGTGGCGGAATTGATGCGGATCGCCGCCGAGCGGGGGCGCAAGGCCCGCCCCGAGCTCAAGATCGGCATTTGCGGCGAGCATGGCGGCGATCCGGAAACCATTGGTTTCTGCGAGAAAATAGCGCTCGACTATGTCTCTTGCTCGCGCTACCGGGTGCCGTTCGCCCGACTTGCCGCCGCGCAGGCCGCTCTGGGGCAAGCGGTAAAGGACCGTTAGCGATGCCTAGCAAGAAAGCCGGTCCCACGTTGCCTTTTACCACAATTTACTCTAATTTAACG
>Ga0075342_1000041_pt1 | contig 25677 bp, 30 predicted proteins | sample RushOxbow_ThreeS_3_FD_120085 | JGI IMG/M metagenome (GOLD analysis project Ga0075342, IMG submission 120085) | Natural and restored wetland microbial communities from the San Francisco Bay, California, USA, that impact long-term carbon... | ecosystem: Environmental > Terrestrial > Soil >...
AACGCGACAGCATGCCAGACGGCACCGGAATGTTCCGGGGCCGCATCACGGGCTGACGGTCTTGGCACTAACCGGTCGAAGTCGGATCGACCGAGCCAAAGGGCGCTTGCGCGTCGCTATCCCTCAGTAGCCGAGCACGGCGAGCAACGTCCAGCAAGTCATAACGATGAGGATGACCGAGCCCACGGTCCATAGCGCAGCGCGCGTGTCATGGGTCCGTGCAGTGAAATAGGCGACGAAGTGCAGGAGCCGCGACACCACGTAGCCGTAGAGGAGCACCTGCGCGAGCAGCAGCGATGGCTCGGTCAGGACGAAGAGAAAGCCGGCGGCGAGGAAGAACGGCAAGTTCTCCAGGTCGTTCAGCTGGATTCGCCGGATCCGCTCGACGTGCTCGCTGGGCTCAAGCTGCTTCGGATCTGGCTCCGGATTGAGGGCTGTCTTCCTGATGTCCTCCGGCGAGCGGAAGCCGCCCTTCACTTGCGTCATGCGAACGACCGTCAGCCAGGACATGCTCACGGCCTTCAGGATCATGAGCGTGGCGGCGATCACGTAGGTGGCGAATACGGGATTTTGCAGGCTCAGCTTGTCCATCGGCCTTCCCCCAGACTTCACGGAGTTTTGAGTCGTATGCGTATACGAGGCGCACGCTCGCGCCGCATGCCCTCCAAGGCTCAGAATAGGGCATCGTAGCTGTTCAGACCAAGACTCTCGAATGAGACGGTGGACTTCAGCCACGACTCGTTGAGAGGCAGAACGCCCGCAGATCGAGACCGAGCTCCGCGTGTTGATTCGGCGGATGAGCATTGAGAACCCGCTCTGGGGGAGCCTCACGCATCCACGGCGCAAGGCGCAGGTATCTCTGACCAAAGAAAACTCGGACATCGCAATGTGCCGATCTCCCCTTTTGCTACTCAGCTTCCCCTTTTTGCCACTCAGCGATTTTCGTCAGCAGAACCCAACTCTGGCCTTCGTTCTCCCAATTCTCTTTGACCATCAGTCTCCGCGCCCTCTCGTTGTAACCGAAGCGCTCGTAAAGCCGATGCGCGCCTAAGTTGGCGTCGGAGACGATGACACTCATCCCTCGCTTTCCAAGCCCTTGCGCCGTCTCTTCAGCCGACGCCAGGAGTTTCATACCGAGGCCCTGATTGCGGAATTGCGGCCGCACGGCCAGTACGTTTATGTACCAGGTGCTCGGCGCAAGGTTTTCCAACTCCTGCAGGGGCACGAACATTGCTGGCAGGTCGTCTGGGATCGGCTCTGGATTGTCGGGAATCTCATAGCCAATGAGGCAGCCAGCACATTGGCCATCATGCTCGATGATCGTCGCATTACGGTAAGAGAAGCCGCCTTCTTCGCGCGCGGCGCGGCGGCAGCCGACATCCCAGGCGGCTTCGCCTGGTTCAGCCATCTGGCCCCAAAGGTAGAGGGGCATCCCTTCCCCGGCATAATTTATGAGTTCGGCGAGCACATTGGCATCTTGAATGGTCGCAGGTCTGACTGTCCGATTGCGTTGCATCAGCTCGCTGTCTTCCTTGGCGCATTGGTTTGCACTGCATAGTGCCGGCTGCAAGCCCTGTCGGGCCTAAAATTTCTCGATACGACTTTAGCGAGCATCGGGATGATTGACGGCATACCCCCCATGAGGATGAGGATGTGAGCTTGCGGCACCACGCGAGATGGTCTGTCATCTCGATCTGCTTATGTACCAGATGCCACCTTGGTCTAATCCGCTATCTGCTCGCCCGATCCACCGAACTCAGCGGGAAAATCTTTAAACTTCGGGAGTCCATCCTGTATCGGCAGAACGGTCTCAGCGTAGTTGACGTGGACGCCTGGGCTGAACTTCAACGTAGGCAGTATGGCCGCAAACACATCGACCAATCCCAGCGGGGGGTGATTGGTCATTAGATGGCCTCCCGTCGGAAGGGGTAGTCAGGGACAGTCGCTATCTTTGACGAACCGCGCCTTGACCCAACCGTGCGTCACTCGGTCTCCGTTATAGTGCGTGACGGGACACCATCGACTAGCCCACGGGCTGCTCATCGGGATGCATTTTCCGTCGAGATGAATGATCCCATGCCGGTCAGGTACCAGCCTATCCACGATCGTAGCCGAGGCCGATGCACGGGCGCGGATGTTCAGGACACCGTTGGATGCAACATTGACGACCACCAGGCACCCGGGCCCGGTGGTCGCAAGAGACGGCGAGACCAGGCCGAACGCGACGAGACAGGCGAGTATAGTTCTCATCATGACAAGATCCTGCCGCTCTCAAAAATCAGACAGAGCGCGCATTCATAGGCAGTCTAAAGGCCCTAACCAGCTGCAAACCCTCCGCTTTTAGATCCAAAGCTAAGGGGCCAATTGCAGGCACGCGAACGAAGTCCACAACCTCAGAATCGCGCGGTGCCAGTTCAACCGCCGAAGATCACGGCATCAGGAATCTCATACCGCTCCTTGCCGATACGGACGATGCTGAGATCTCCTTGCTTCTCAGCTTTGAAGTCGCCTGGGTCGGCTTCACTGACATCGGTGCCGGTCGCCGTGCCCTTCTCAAAGAATATCGCGCGGGTACGACCGTCTGGCTTGGTGATTATGACTGTTCCCGAGCCGTTACCCTGGCGTCGCCGGGCGCCAGGATGTTGAAGTAGCTGGAGAGGTTGTCTGTCGCCATGCTGACATTCATGGATTGGCCTTTGCCGGCCTCCAGCACGTAGTCCACGATCTCATAGCCGCGGATCTTGCCTTTGACCGTAGCGCTGCTCGTGCTGGGCTTGAAATGGACCTGTTCCGTTCGGATCTCTCTCTCCGCGAACGTCGGCGAAGCTGACAATTGTCCCAACTCGGCTTTTGGCTTCGAAGACTTGGCAGCGGAGCCTTTTTGCTAATTGTTGCGATTGATCGGTAGAGCCGTAAGCTTTCTGCTAACGAAGTTTGAATCGACTTTGCGGAGCAAGCGGGTCTAGGCGCGATCTTTCTTTGCCGAGGTCACAGGTGCGGCGGCTTCATTTGCGGCGGACAGCCGGTCCATCGCCCGCTGGAGAACTGTCACTGCGTGGCGCCGCTCCTTTATGGACATTGCCTCTAGGTCAATATCGAGCTTCAGCGTGCCGCAATCTTCGTGGATGAGATCACGGGTCTTGCCGATATTATCGTAAGTATCGATGACCTGGTAGATGGCCACAGGGTGTGAGATACCCTTTACATTGATTTGACCGCGCTCCTCACAGCAGACCTGGTCCTTGACGTGGGCGTACGTCTCGTACGAGATGAAGATCTCACCCGACGGAGCCATTTGTTCGAGCCTGCACGCAAGATTTACACCGCCGCCAATAATGGTGTAATCCATTCGGTCCTCGCTGCCGAAGTTACCGACCGTACAGAAACCTGTGTTGATGCCGGTTCGGCATCGTAGCGGTCTTTCTAATCCTGAAGCACGCCAGATGTTTCCCAGTTCGCGCATTCTCTCGCGCATGGCGATCGCCATGCTTACGCAAGCGACGGCGTCAGCTTTGACACCCTGGGTCTCTGGATCGCCGAAGAAAATTAGGATCGCATCACCCACGTATTTGTCGATCGTCCCACCATATTGAAGAGCGATCTTCGACATCTCGGTCAGATAATGGTTGAGGAGCTGTGTCAGGTCCTCGGATTCGAGCCTTTCAGTCGTCTCCGTGAATCCTTCGAGGTCCGAGAAAAAGATCGTCAACTTCTTGCGCCGGCTGGCGATCGTTACCTCGCTTCGACCTGTGAAGATCGACTCGTACACCTGTGGTGACAAATATTTCGCGAGCCGTCTCGAGAGTTGCTCTAGAGAGTTGGTCTTGACGGAAAGCTCCTCCTCGCGCTGCTTAAGCTCGCTAACGTCCGAGTAAACTGCGACCGTGCCGCCATCGTCGGTCTTGCGCTCGCTCACAATGAGCCAGCGACCATCGCCGCGCCGCTGCAAGAACGCCGCGCTTGGGTCGCGGTGGCGCGCCAAGCGCTCTGCTACCCACTCCTCGATTCGGCCCTCTGCATCCGCTATATCACCACGCTCGGCGCTGCCCCGGGTCAAGGCCTCGAACGTCATGCCGATAATGGCTTCATCGCTGACATCCGGGTAAAGGAGCATCCGATACTTGCTGTTGCAGGCGATCAAGCGGTCCTCGCTGTCGTATAGCGAGAATGCCTCGGAGATGCTCTCGATCGCTTCCGAAAGTCGACGGCGAGTTTCACTGATTTCCTTGAGGTTCGATTTCTGGACCTCTATCGCCGTGTCGCGAAAAACGCCAAGCGCTTGCGCCATCCGGCCAAGCTCGTCACTGCGTTCTCGGCCCGGGATATCAACCGACGTGTCGCCCGCTGCCAGATCCGTCATCGCTCCGGTAATGCTTTCCAGAGGCCGAATGATCCATGGCACGACGTAATACAGCATGACGAGTACGGCGCCGACGATACTTGCGACCGTAATCATCATCAGGAAGACCTTGCCGCCGTTGATGGCCCGGGCCGACTGGGAAGCTGCCGCATTGGTCGCGGCCCGCGCGGCCGTGACCAATCCCGCGACCTCGTCTCCGAGTTGAACGGCGAGCACACGGCTGCCCTCCAACGCCGATTGGGCGACAGCAATCTGCTGGAGCTCCGCGCGACGCAAAACAAAAATGCCATCGTTTCCCTTGCCTAGGTCGATGAGCGTCGACGCGACCTTCTGTATCTGTCCGTCGTCCAGGGACGTTGGCAGCTCTTGAAGGATTCTCTCGATGTGCTCCTGGGCCGCGATAAAGCGCTCATTCAGAGGCTCGAGCAAGTTCAGGTCTAAGCTGCCGGCCGCTTGGCCAAGGAGGCCGGCCGCCAAGTTACCCTCTGCGCGCAGCGTGAGCAGAAGCTCCAACACATTGGCGCCTACATCGATAAGCTCCCTAATCGCCTTCTTGCTGTCTGCGGTGACCTTCTCAGTGGTGAGCACCAAGTCGAACGCAGCATCGTCGATCATCGGCGTCAGTGTAAGGAGGAGCGTTTCGTGCGCGGTCTTGAGCCCGGCCAATTGCTTATCATCCGCTTCCAGGGATTGCCCGTCACCAGATGCCACCCGCAGCGTGCGCTTTCGGACGTCAAAAATGTTGTCGGGGCCCGCTCCGAAGGCGAGGAGGCCTTCGGCCCGTTTCCGCAAGGCCGTCGTTTCGGGCCCCCCAGGGAGCCGACGAAGATTCGTGTCGATCGTCGCAGTTGCGGCGAGGAACCGCTCGCGTATCGGCTGGATGAGCACCGGGTCGCCGACATGTGCAGCTTCGGCGAGCAGGCCCGCCGCCAAATTTGCCTCGGCGTTGATAGTCAACAGCTGGTCGATCTTACTTACCCCACCATCGACGAGATCGGTGATTGCGCTGGCACTCTTAGCCGTGACGCCCTCGCCTCGCATGACCAGGTTGAAAACGGAATCGTCAACGAATGGCTCCAGCGTTTCCACGAAACTGGTCTGTGCCCTGGAGAGCTCACCTACAGCCGCCTGCCGTTGCGCCTCGAGCCGCAGCTGCTTTTCGACCGCAATATTCAATTCTTTGAGCTTTGTCGTAACCTCCTGCCCAATATTCAAAAGCGCGGTCGTCCTTTCCGGCGCCACGTTCGACGATTTTAGATCGTCGATTAGAGCGAGGAGTGCACCCGTCCTCTCCTCCAATTTTGCTTGCGCCAGAACTCGCTCCTCCTGACTGTCGCTTGCCATAAGCGCCGGGGCAGTGGCCGCGATTTCGGCACTCTTTTCGGCCAGACTCAGGGCACTAATGATGCCCGGAACGCTTTCGACGGTGACGCGCGTCACCGCGCGGTCGATGTCGCCGAAAATGTACCAGGCGACCGCACTAGCTAAAGCGGTCAAGCCTGCGAGAAAGCAAAACGCAAGAAAAAGTTTGACCTTGATACCGAACCGGGAACGTCGCTGCACATTGCCCGCAGTTGCCGTCTGCTTCAGGTGCGACTGGCTCGTATTAGTCTCGCTCGAGGACGCCTGGGCTGCGTCAACTGTCATTTCGTCGACGCGTCCCGTGGCTCGGGAACGTCGGCGCCAGCCTGAGGCTTCTGCGAGCTGGTGTCGGCGCTGTTCAACCTATCCACTGCCTTAAAGCTCCCGTCCGGTTGAATCACGGTAAGATAGACATTATCCGATCCTTGGTTGTCATCCTGTCCATAGGACAGCGTGAGGCCGTCCAGGTCGAAGACGCCGACATCCCTAATGGTCGAGAGTAATCCGGCACGATTCACGGAATTCCCCAATTGGTTCAGCGCTTCGACCACCAGCCGCCCGACGACATAGCCTTCGAGTGAGGCGAAGCCCAGCTCGGCATTCGGACTGAGCGCCTTGAGCGCCCTCTGGTACCGGGCGACAAGGGGGATATTTGTGTCGTCGGGTAGCGGGACTACTTGCGTGACCACGACTCCTCCGCCGTCGCGACCGAGCGCTTCCGCCAAAGCCTCGCTGCCTACGAAAGAGATGTTCACGAACACGGCATCCAACTCGATCATGCGCGCAAGCTTGATGAATTCCGCGCAAGGCGCATAAGCGCAGACCATTACCACTGCTTGCGGATGACCTCTTCGAATCGCCAGCAAGGCTCGCTTCACGGCGGTCGTGCCACGCATGTAGCTGCCTTCCGCGACAAGCTCCAAGCCGCGCTTATCCAAAGCCTTTTTGACCCCCTCGAGGCCTGCACGGCCAAACGAGTCGTCTTGGTACAGAATGGCTATCCGCGACAGGCCAAGATCGGTGGTCAGATGCTCGATCCAAGCCTCCGTTTCCTGGCCGTAAGAGGCGCGGACATTGATGACGTTGGTGAGAGATGGATCGCGCAGGAAGTCGGCGCCCGTGAACGGCCCGATGAAGGGCACGCCCTGCTCCGTCGCAATCGGCTGGACAGCCTGGGATGTCGTTGTTCCCACTTCGCCGATCAGGGCGAACACCTTGTCCTCGTCGATGAGGCGCCTCGTGTTGGTGATCGCCATCTCGGGCTCGTAGCCATCATTGTACGAGATCAGATCGATCTTGCGGCCGTGAACCCCGCCAGCGGCGTTCGCCTCATGGAACGCCGCCAGTATACCGTCCCTCATCCCGAGGCCGATCGCGGCCGCGGGCCCCTTCAAGGAGGCGGACTGGCCAAAGACAATCCGGTCGTCGAAGACGCCTGGATCGGCGCAGGCGGCTAGGATCCAAACTAAATTCAAGGTGACGATAATGGCCGGTGCGAGCACTGCCTTGAGAACCGAAATTCGCATGAACGGTTTTCCTTTCGCGTGCAGCCAAGCCCTTAGCCGCGCGGAGCCAGCCGTTACGCTGTCAGCGGAGCCTGGGGATTGTTCCAGCAGCTGGCAGCCGACCACCACACGGGCCCGTTATGTTCCTGCCCTTCCTTAATTGTGTCCGGCCTATTTTGCCACACCGACAGCAATGAACTCGCTGGTGCCGACGACTGCAAGGGTCGTGGCCTTGTCACTGCACTGGAGATAAAGTGGCTCGTTCTCTGCGGCGGTGACATGCACCACCTGTCGGGGGTTTAGGGTAGCATCAAAGCCCACCGTTGACTTAGCGCTGACGTCTGTGGTGTTCCACACCACCACGTGGACATCGCAATTGCCACTGTCTGGCTGATAGAACGCTATGACGCGCTTATCGCCAATCGTGGCGAGAATAGGCTCATGAGGCCCGACGGGTCCTAAGTTTTGGGCTAGTTCATCGGCGAAGATGGGGGTGCTACCAGCTGTGAGGGCGACTAGGACGCCCGCCGCAGCGACACTTAGGAACTGCGTGCGATGGAGCAGCCACATTGTAGACTCTCCTTTCTGCTTCTTGCAGGCGGGAGTATTAGGCTCTCAGCCGTCGGTGCCTGTACTTGGTCTTGCCGACGATGGTGCAGTATGCGCCTTTTCATAGAGCGACTCAAGAAAGCACCGATGTCTCGGAGAAGATGTCGCGGCGGCTGAGCTGGCGATCGTGGTTCAAGTGATTGTGGATCGAAACGTGGACGGCAGCTAATTTCTGCAGGGTCTTGACGTCCCGGAATTTCGCGGTCCTCGCTTAGACGGCCGTTTCAAGAAACCTGTCAACGAAATTGGCGAGGGCGTCCCAATCGGTGAACTCGCTATCGCGTCCGGTACTCGTAGCGCCGCCCTTCATGACGATGAATTTGACGATCTGCTGTTGGAAATAGTCGTATTCGGTGAAGCGCAAAGCACCTCCTAGAAGGAGGGTCATGCGAGGCCGCCACCCCGTCACAGAGACAAAGCTGTCCACATACTTTTGCGCTTCGGTTCCTGCCCCCTCCAGCACCGCCGATAGACTTACCGATATGAAGGCCGAAGGCTTAGCCCCCAGTACTTCGAGATGCGCGATCACGAAGTTTATGACCGTCTCTTGATGGCATTCCTGGTGGACCGACGCGGCAACTATGAATGCGTCATAGGTCTCAAGATCCAAATCGGATACAGGCGCTGCACTGTCGTACAGTTCGGCTTGGTGCCCACGTCCGCGGATGTGCGTTGCCGTCCATTCGGCAATTTTTCGGGTCTGTCCTTCGGACGTTCCATAAACAATCAGGACGTTCAGGATATCCCTCCCCACGACAAGGGAGTCGCTTCCATTCAGCTGTGGTTGCGTTTTATGAGTTCACGTCTTTAGTCTGTCAGCGGAGGCATTCCTCCAGGTGAGTTTCGTCGTCCAGCTGATCGATCTCCATCCCCATGAAATCACTCCGCGAGACGACACCCCAGATCTTTCCATCCTCCACGACCGGAAGGTGACGAAAGCCACAATTGCTCATCACACGCAATGCGTCAATTGTGCGACTATCAGCGGCAATCGTAATTGGATTGGACGTCATCACTTGCGCCAGCGGGGTCACCTCGGCGTTCTTGCCCTCGGCAAGTGCTCGCACCGCGTCGCGGCCGGTAAAGATTCCGGTCAAGCACTGTTGGTGGTTAACCACCAGCACTGACCCCGCCCTGCACTCCCACATGCAACGGCAAGCTTCCTGCACCGTCGCGTGTTCCGCGAGAGCCAGCAGCTTCTGACCCTTGACGATATCCGCGAGCTTTCGGTTGATCATGACGCCTCCGTTTCACCCGTCAGTTGGGGGGGCGCTACCAGTATACCAATTTAGGCTATCACACCGTCGCCGTATGGACCTTGATCCGCGTCAACCTCTATTGGGGGAAATCTCCGGGCGCGTCCCGAGCGCATGTCTGCTAGGGGTCATACGTGGACGCCGCTTAACCCCCAACAGCAGACGTAGTCAGAGGACGCTGTCCATGTCCGTTGAGTGCCAAAATGGACGGTTTGATGCACATCAAAGAGTCGCGAGCCCGACGATGTGATGTTTTCCGACTACGCCCGCTGAACCGCGGTCCACACACGGCCGAATTCGGATGAGGATCAGTCGTCCGCCTACTCTCATTGCTGGTCACGCCCTCCCCCCGCAGAGAAAGTGGACGCCTCCGGAAACCGGTGTTTTTGTCGGGTTCATGATTCCCTTTCGTCTAGCCTTGTCGAACATCACTGTGTCTCCTTCATTCGCGATCAAGCGTTACGAAGAGGAGACCGGAGCTAGAGGCGATTTATTCCCGCAGAGCCGTAATTTTTAATCTTGCGGCTATGTCTACTTATGGCACTTAACGGACATCGCGCCGAAGCCAGCGAACGTCCGCTTCTGACCCCAAGCGGACATCAGAACAACGATGTGAAGCGGCCCTTGACCGCGTTGTCCTGAATGCAGTCCCCCCGGGCGATCGGACCGCTCGGGTCTTTTTGCCCCTTGAAAACCTCCAGCACGAAACCAGTTCTTTAATCCGCACGATAACCAGCCGGGACGACTGGAAAGTGAGCAAGAAGCCCTTGTGGTGGATTCTCGGGATAGTGGCCGTGCTGCTGCTCGGTGCGGCCTTGTGGGGACCCATCGTGAGCAATGTCGAGCACCCGAAATACACAGTCGCCGAGCACAGCGGCAATGTCGAGATACGCGATTATGCGCCGATGATCGTTGCCGAAGCTGAAGTGAAAGGCGAGCAGCGCGAAGCGATCAGCAAGGGCTTTCGCATCATTGCCGACTACATCTTCGGCAATAACACGGCGGCACAGAAAGTGCCGATGACCGCACCCGTCACGCAGCAGGGCAATGAGAAAATCGCGATGACCGCGCCGGTCACGCAGCAGGGAAGCGACAACACCTGGCGCGTGCGCTTTGTCATGCCGTCCCAATACACAATGGAAACGCTTCCCAAGCCGAACAATCCGGCCGTCGAACTAAAAGAAATTCCCGCGAAGCGCTTCGCGGTGATCCGCTTTTCCGGCGTGGCGGGCGAGGACAGCCTCAAGCGCCACACCAAAGAGCTGGAGGAGTTCTTGAGCGCAAAGAATCTCACGCCGCTATCGCCGCCGACCTACTCTTTCTACAACCCGCCCTGGACGCTCCCCTTCCTGCGCCGCAACGAAGTGCTGGTCGAACTTTCCGCGTCATTGCCTTAGATAATCTCTTCCATTTGCGGTCGGCGTTCAGACCTCCGATCCAAAGCGGCTGCGACAGTTTCGCCTGGCTGCTGCCTTGTGGCGCACGCTGATGGTTGCCGTGCTTGTCGTGGGAGGTAAGAACCATCAGGATTCTCATAACTTGCTCCTTCATTTGGCAGGGTAATTACGACACCTGGGTTGCCGAGGCATCGAAGCTCAGCGAGGTCCAGGCTTCCGATCCGTTGCGTTTTGCATTTGTTGACGGGCTCCAGGTGCTCGAGCGAAGCCGACCTACTATAATGTCGCGCCGAGCCAGCTCATTTATCCCCAGCGTAAGAGCGATCAGCTTCTATCGGCGGACGCTCGCGTTTGGGAGACCAGGAGGACGAACTAGAACAGCCAGCTTCCCAACGCTGACACAGCTGCCGCCACATAAGTCCAAGCTGCAGCTCCGAGCACATTCTGGACGCCAGCTACTTGCTCATCCCCGCGGATGATGCCCTGGCTGAGCAGTAATTTTCGGCCCTCGAACTGGCATTTAACTCAACCGGCAAGGTGAGGAACACAAATAGGGACGACGAGCCGAACAAAATGACTCCAGCCCACGTCAGGGTTTGCATCCGCAGCATCAGCCCGGCGACGAACAGCCAGGGAGCAATTCTTGAAGCGAGCTGAACGACCGGCACGATGTACGTTCGCGCCTCCATCGGCAGGTAATCCTCAGCGTCCTGAACGGCATGCCCCGCTTCATGAGCAGCAATCGGCTGCCGCTACACTCGGTGTGAAATAGACGTCCTGGCTCAAGCGCAAGATTTTGGAACGGGGATCGTAATGATCGGTCAGCATTCCAGAATTGGCCTCGACCTTCACATCTTGAAGGCCCTGGGAGTCCAACAACCTGCGCGACACCTCCGCGCCGCAGCGATAATGGCGCGAAACATGTCCGCCTGAAGTCCTAGGGCAAGCGCTGTGGCCTCCTAAGTTCCGGACAGGATCACCTTAAATTCTGAAGTTACCGCGGAGAAGCCGCGCGACGCCGATCCCCTTCTCAGAGCTTGTACCAGCTCGCGAGGAATTCGGCGCCCTAAAAAAATTCTTCATATCAATGATTTATTGTGGCTGAGCGACGGGATTCGAACCAGGCGACACGGAGACGCCTGGTCGAGCGTAGGTAAGAACGCGGCTTGACAGCGGCTGGCAGGATTCCAACATTTTAGGCGCTCAAAAGGCTCAACCAGAAGAGGAGGAGTCGTCATGATGGGGTATGCCGATCCCTTGGATGCGCTTTTTGCCTTCCAGCGTGCCCTTGAAAACCGCTTTTCCAGCGATTGGCTTGGCGCAAGCACGGCCACCGGAGGCGCCTACCCACCAATCAACGTCTTCCAGCAAGGCGATGACCTCGTCGCCATCGTGGAGATGCCGGGCGTGAACAAAGAGGACCTGAATATTCAGGCCAAGGAAAACACAATCCGCATCGCCGGGCAGAAGGCGATCGATTACCCAGAGTCTGTAAGCCTACACCGGCGCGAACGCCTGTCTGGTGTCTTCGACAGGACTCTGGTCGTCCCCATGCAAATCGACCCTGAAGGCATACAAGCCGAATATAAGGATGGCCTGTTGGCCCTATTCCTCCCGCGGGCGGAGAAGGACAAGCCGCGGAGCATCGAGGTGAGCTAGACTGTAGGAGGCAAGTCATGGCCGAAAAACAAGAGTTGCAAGTCCAGCAGAAGCGCGAGGTAGACAAGGAGCAGGAGGCGACGGCGCCCACACGCGCCTTTATGCCCAATGCCGACATTTTCGAAAGTGAAGACGCGCTCACGGTCGTCTTGGAGATGCCCGGCGTCGACCGCGACCGCATAGAGATCGGCGTCGACCACGGCGTGCTGACGGTCGAAGGCAACATCGACTTCGGCAAGTACGAAGGCTTGCAGCCGGTTTATAGTGAATACTACGTTGGGCCTTACCGGCGGAGCTTCCGAATTTCGAACCAGATCGATCAGGACAAGATCAGCGCTGAGATGCGGGATGGCGTGATCAAACTCGTCCTCCCGAAGGCCGAGCAGGCGAAGCCGCGCAAAATTGAAGTGAGGTCAGGCTGACAGGCCTGAACTCGAGCACGGGATTCTTGAGTGGAGGCTTCGATGTCCACGCTCACAAAGAAAGCTGTCGCCTCGCATCTCAATGGGTTGGATGGGTCTCCCCAATGCAAGGAGCAGGGAGACCATCATTCAGTGGCAGGGAGCGAGGGCAAACAGCGCGCTTATGTTCTCCAACTTTCGTGCAGGTCAACTCGGGGTCCGCCGGAATCGAGTGACTGCTCGTAAGCGGAAGGCATTTGTGGACGAAATCTAAAATGGCAAATCACCACTAATGAAGGTCGCTGAAAACGGTTTGCGTACGGCGATGATATTTTTCGACATGCGCGATTCGGCGGATATTCCGGGCATCGTCGAACCTTTGTTCTTGGGCATCGACGCAGAGCTCGAACTTTTGCCCGTCATGAATGCGGACGATCTGCGAAAGGGACTGAAAGCCGCGATGGAAGCGACGTGAGCGGTCACCTGACAAGGCTGAGGTACGAGGCGAGCGCCTCAATGTCGTTCGCCGACAATTTGCTCGCAACCTCAGGCATTGGGGGCGTCGCGGCCGCATGATACCCTTCGCCCCACTGCGCAAGTCTCCGCTTCAGGTAATAATACGATAGGCCCCCCAAGCGAGGAATTCCTCCAAAACCCTCGGCGTTTGGTCCGTGACAGGCAACGCACGAGGGAATATTCGCAGCTGGAATGCCTTCTCGATATATGACTCGCCCGCTGGCAGCGAGCGCTTTGTCGCCGTCGTACGCAGACACCGCGCTTAGAGTGGAGAGATAAACGGCTAAGTCATGTACCGTCTCTAGGCTGAGATGGTTTGCCGCCGCGCCCCACATATATTGTCGCGAAAGCGGGTTGTCGCGCGTGTGGGCTCTAAAATCCAAAAGTTGAGTCTCGATATATTCGCGTTTCTGTCCGGCCAGTCGTGGCGCGGTCGAGAAGCCTTGCAGAGAGGGACCATGGCACCAGGAGCAATTCCGGCTGGCAAAATGTTCCCCCTTGCTGGCGAGCCCCACTTCGCTTGCTGATGACGCAACACAAGGGGCGACAACTGCGAAGATCGCTATTCCTGCTTTAATGAGCTTCATGCTCGGCCCCACGACGGAATCTACTCCAAATCACTGAGATAGGCCGCCACAGCCTCGATCTGTGATTCGTTCAAATTATGCGCGATCGGTTTCATGATGGCGGATGTGTCTGGGTGTTCCGGTCCCCCCTGACCCCGCTCCTTGTCCCAATTCGTCAAGACTTTGATGATGTAAGGGTAGAGCTGACCGGCTAAACGAGGAAACTGCCCATTACCTTTGGCCTCTGGACCGTGGCAGGTAGAGCATGAAGGGACGTTGGCAGCGGGAACTCCCTCTGCAAAGATCTTCTTTCCCGCTTCCACGAGTTCGGCGGGGGCACCCCCCAAGGGTTTAGGGTTGAGATCTTTAAAGTGATCGGCCAAAGCCGTTAGCATCTCCGGGCTAAGGCTGTGCGCCACCTTAAACATAAAAAAATTCACCCTCCGGCGGTCGATAAAGGCCTGAAGCTGATTTTTGAAGTATTCGGATTGTTGTCCCGCCAGTCGCGGTATGGGCGTAGCTCCAAGATACCCTTGCCCCGATGGCTGGTGGCAATCGGTGCAATATTGAATCTTGGCATGAAGAGCTGGGTCCGACGCGTTCGTGGCCTCGGCGCGTCCCGCTGCGGCGAGGCACACTGCCAGGAGCGCCGTTTGCAAGGTCAATTTTGAGGCGCTGACCTTCAACCCACCCGCCTCTGTGGGCGCCCGTGACGGGCTGTGGTCTTTCCAAATAGGATGGCGGGAAGAAGCAGCCTCCACGGGGTTACTCCAGATCACTGAGATAGGCTGCGACGGCCTCAACTTGTGACTTGGTCAAGCTGTGCGCGATCGGCCGCATGACCGCGGATGTGTCTGCAACCCCCTGACCCCGTTCTCTGTCCCAATTCATCAACTCCTTTACGGTGTAGGGATAGAGTTGGCCCGCCAGGCGGGGAATTCCCCTAGTGCCACTGGCCTCCGAACCATGACAGACCTGGCACGCAGGGACATTGTCGTCGGGAATTCCCTGTTCATAGATATCTTTTCCCGTCTCCCGGAGTCGCTTTGGAGCCTCCCCCAAGGGCGCAGGATTGAGTTGACTAAAATGCGCCGCCAGAGCCGTTTGCAGTCCAGGGCTGAGACCGTGCACTTTGGACATTGGCATAGCGGCATAAGCCTCCCGCCTGCGCTCAACAAAAGCCCGCAACTGATTCTCGAAATACTCCGTCGTCTGCCCCGCAAGTCGCGGGATGGGAAAATATCCAAGGTAGCCACCTCCCGATATTCCATGACAGTCGGAGCAATATTGTATTTTGGCCTGAAGGCTTCCCCTGGCAAGGTAACGTGCGCTGGTGCCGCCGGCATGACCTGACCCTGAAAAGACAATCGCCAAGATCGCTGCCGCTAATGCCAGGTATGAATTAGCAACTTTCATCTGGCCCTTCAGAAGGCTAACCAGGCATAGAGAAAGGTCGTGTTGTTGTCCCGCGCATTGCGTAGAGCCCCATTGTAATTGCTGCTCGCACCGTCGAACTGGTCGTAAAGTGTGTATGACACGCCGAGGCGCGCGTTCAGCCAGGGCCAAAAGGCCGGTCCACCGTTGCTGAACGGAAGCCATGCCACGTCAAAAACCCAGCCGTTCGAGTTTGGCGAGCCTGGCGCCGATGGTGATAGCGAGTCTGCGTACAGCAAAGCGTCAGCGCCGCCCCAAACGTTGAAATAGCCGACGCTCAGGCTGAGAACGCCGTTATAGACGTATGAACCCGACAGCTTGAAGCTCTGCAGTTGGTCGCTCGACCGCGAAGAGAGCCCTAGGGCTTGGCTTCCAGACAGCCTTTCGTGTTCAAATATGTAGGTGAGCCGCGCGGTCACGGCGTTGACGGCATCGATATACTGGAACTGGGTGTCGGCGCCCACATCGGTAATCTGGTCGGTCGGCGCGGACTGGTTGCCAAGCGGCGCGACATTGGCAGCCATGCCGAATGTGCCCAACATCAGGGAGTAATTCCCCCAATCCTTCTCGTAGGCGGCGCGCCAATAGGGGGCGAGACCATCGAAGCGGCTCGGGGGATCGTTGGGATCGAGCCCAAGCGCCTCTAATGTCTGCGTACCGAAAGTGCCGTAAGCCGCGCCTTCGAGGTAAAACGAGTTGTTGGCGAAGATATAGACGCCGGTGCCCCCGACGCGGCCGGAGAAGGTGCCTTCAATCATAGTGCCGGCGGCCGGAGTGGGAGCGAGCGCGTCAGACGCTCCGACAAAGGGAAATGACCAAGCCGGAGTCGTGTTCCAGGGATCCTGGACAGTTGGGTTGTTGTTTGCGGTAACCCCGAACACCAAGTCCGCTCCGCCCAGTTTGGTCTTGCCGGCATAGCGGATGTCGGCGTTATCCAGAAAAAAACTGGCGCCGGGGCGCTCGTAGGTGGCTTGGACGAACGCTCCGAGGTTGCAGTAAACTTGGCCGCCGTAAAATAGGCTGCTCTCCTGGACAAAAGTGTTGTCGTTGGTCTTGAAGCCCTTCGGAGTATCGGCCGGGTCTAGAGGTTTGTTGAGATGGGTGAAAGAAGGAACGGTCATGCCGGCGATCGGGATCTGCAGAAGTTCTAATGCTTGATCCGAGCTCGCCACATTGGCGCAGCGAGTGCCGCCTGCCGTGTAACCCAGAAGCTTGAACTGGCGCCCATATGGCGTCAGCTGCGGGAACGCCGTGTGGCAAGTCGCGCAAGGCTGACCGGTCTGGCGGGCAAAGCTTGGCAGCGCCGAGACCGGTTTTGGCGCAAATACGACTCCTGCTCCCACGAGCAATAATGCCAAAAAAGTAGAGCCGCCAAAGGCGTAGACCGCCGCGTCATAGCCGCCCTTAGCACGTGCCGAGATTTTAGTGTCTTTTGTACAGATCTCGGCGGTTCTTGAGCCCGAGCGCAGCACTTCCTCCCCCATGAGTCCGACCGGGTAGGATACTTACGCTTAGCTTACCCTTAGCTTACGTCATGTTTTGGTATGATGATTCTAGGCCTCTGTGGCGCAATTGGCACATCGAAAGCAGGCTTGGCCGACTGCCGTCCAGACTTGTCTTGGCTGCAGATCGAATCTGGCCACTCCTTGCCTAGACGGCCGCTTCAAGAAACTTGTCAACGAAGCTGGCGAGGGCATTCCAATCCGTGAACTCGTGATCGCTCTCCTTGCTCGCGGTGGTGCTGCGCTTCATGACGATGAATCTGACGATCTGCTGTTGAAAGTAATCGTATTCGGTGAAGCGCAGAGCACCCCCGAGGCGGAATGTCATGCCTGGCTTCCACCCTGTCATCGTGACCGACCGATCCACGTATTTTTGCGCTTCCATTCTTCCCCCCTCGAGCACCGACCTGGCATTTCGGTGACGGGAGCCGCTCTCCCCGGGGCCGCAGCGGGGATGGCTGTCCTATAGCGTTAATACCGTTCTCGGGTCTCGGTACCCCATCCGAAGGCTTCGGAGGGTATAGTCGGCGATGGAAGGTGCCTTCACCCCCGATCGCCCCCGAGTCTCATCGATGAGCACTGATGACTGATCGTACCCTCCGCAAGGCGCTGATTGCGATCGCACTGACGGGGCTCACTCTCGGAACGATAGCCTGGTTTGCAGATCGCGACGTGCTGGCCAACCGGATTTGGGCTGCCGGTACGGTCCCAGTCGTCATCGGACTCGCAGTGTCGATGGCCCGCGATTTCATGTCCGGCCGAATGGGTGTCGACACGGTCGCATTTGTCTCCATGTCAGCCGCCCTCCTCCTTGGACAGAACCTAGAAGACGCCGTGGTTGCGGTTATGTACGCCGGTGGCAAGATGCTCGAGGACTTCGCGGTCGCCCGCGCTGAGCGAGACCTGAAGTCCCTCGTTGATCGCGCCCCCCGCGTGGCGCACCGGCGAAGCGATGACTCGGTCGAGGATGTGCCGATCGATAAGGTCGCGATCGGAGACGTGATCCTGGTGCGCGCGGGCGAGATCATTCCCGTCGACGGCCTAATATCGAGTGCCAATGCCACCCTCGACGAGGCGGCACTGACGGGCGAGCCTATTCCGGTCACCCGCGCCAAAGGTGACCCGGTTCACAGCGGCACGATCAATGCGGGTGAGACCTTCGAATTGAGAGCCACCGCAATTGCAGGTGAGAGTACCTATGCGGGTATTGTGCGCATGGTGACCGCCGCCCAGACGGCGAAAGCTCCCTTCATTCGACTTGCCGATCGCTATGCACTTCTCCTATTGCCCGTTACACTTCTGCTTGCCGGAGCGGCATGGCTATTTTCGGGCGACCCGATCCGTGGACTCGCCGTCCTCGTAGCTGCAACACCGTGCCCACTGATCCTTGCGGCGCCTGTGGCCTTCATTGCGGGCGTCTCGCGTGCCGCCCGCCTCGGTATCCTGATCAAGGGCGGAGGTCCCCTCGAGGCGCTCGCTCGAACACACACCGTCATGTTCGACAAGACCGGGACCCTGACTGTGGGCGGGGCACGGCTTGTCGCCGTCGAGACGGCGCCGGGCCAGAGTGCCGACGAGGTGCTGCAACTGGCTGGTTCACTCGAGCAGGCGTCTCACCATGTGGTGGCTGCCGCAATCGTGTCGGCCGCTCTGGCCAGGGGACTCAAGCTCGAGGCTCCGGACCAGGTACGCGAAACCATGGGCTCCGGCCTCGAGGGTTGCGTTGGGGGCAAACAAATCAAGGTAGGATCGCATCAGCTCGTTTGTGGTGTGGGTCGACCTGAGGGTTGGGTCGTGCGCGCATTAAGACGCGCATCTTGGCGCTCAGCGCTGGGTGTCTTTGTGTCGGTCGATAAACGCACGATAGGCGCAATTCTGCTTGCCGACGAGCTGAGGCGCGAAACGCCCCGGGCAGTGCAAGCGCTGCGCGCCGCCGGCGTTTCGCGCATTGTGATGGTTACTGGCGACCGCGCGGATGCGGCCGAGACCATCGGCGCAGCGCTCGATCTCGACGCCGTACTGGCCGACCGCGTGCCCTCCGACAAGGTCGAAGCAGTCGCCATTGAGCGGCGACTGCATCCAACGCTCATGGTTGGCGATGGAATCAATGATGCCCCCGCGCTTGCGGCGGCGGACGTTGGCATCGCGATGGGGGCACGAGGTGCCAGCGCCTCGTCCGAGGCAGCAGACGTCGTCATTCTGATCGATCGCCTCGATCGGGTTGCGGACGCAGTCGTTATCGCGCGGCGCGCGCGGGGCATCGCGGTCGAAAGTATCGGTGCCGGTATGGCACTGTCTGGGCTAGCCATGCTCGCGGCGGCGTTCGGCTGGCTCACGCCGGTAGCCAGCGCCCTGACACAAGAAGCGATTGATGTCGCCGTTATCCTCAATGCCTTGCGCGCGCTTACAGGTGGGAGGGCGTTCGGGCCTGCGCCAATGCCGCCTGCGGCTGCACGAGCCCTGCATGAGGATCACAAAAATCTCGAAGCAATCCTCGATCGACTGCGCGAGATCGCCGATGCCTTGGATGATGCAGTCCCGGCCGCTGCAGTCGTACTAATTGGCGAGGCGAACCGTCTCGTGGGACGGCAGATCGTCAAGCATGAGCGCGACGATGAGAGCCGCATCTATCCACGTCTTGCGAAGACATTACACGACGGGCCTGGCCTCGCCGCCATGAGCCGCGCGCATCGTGAAATCCTCCATTTGGCGCGACTGTTGGCCAGATTGTCGGACGGTTTGAAGACTGGAGACGCCGACCGTTATCTAGTCCGCGACGCGCAGCGCATCATCGAGTCGATCGAGTCCCTTGTGCGCCTCCACAACGCGCAGGAAGAAGACATCTACGAGCACGCGTCTTCTGATTGGCAGGCCATGTCCACTTTACCCCCAACAGCGGACACATGACCGAGATTGCAGCATGTCTGCTAAGTGCCAATAGCAGTAGTGGCTTGTTTCCCGCAGGCGTAGGTCTTGCCCTCCCGCTTGCAGGTCTGCCGGCCCTCGGGAGCATCTATACCGTAGAGCCGGACCGGAATGCCTCCCAACTATGTCTGCCTTGCCGGTGAGCGTGGCAACTATGGCAGGATGAACCAATAATAGGAGCGCGAAGGGCACAGAGAGGAATCGTTGCGTCCTATTGTCGAAGCGCCGGTATAGTAACCCAAACATAGGTTTTCTAACCTCGCGTCCCGTCAATCCTTCCCTGCGGCCGCGCCGAAAATGTTGACCCCCCAATGCCCCCCGAGAGATTTTCGTGTCACTGCGCGACCGAATTCGCCGAAGAAGGTGTCTCTGCCGCTTGAAACCGAATCAAGGGGGCGAATTCAGGCGGGAATTCGCGATGAATTCGACTCCCTCGCAATAGCCTAGAAATTCTTCTATATCAATGACTTATGGTGGCTGCGCTGGCAGTCGAAAGCCAACCCGTCTCTCCCTGCAAAACTGGGAAATGCAGGGTGATTTTGCCAAATTGCAGGGACGGCGTCGCGCTGCCCGACGGAAAGAGCCCACATCTCAAAAGGTTGGAAAGGTCTCTCCCTATTCAACGAGCAGGGAGACGATCATTCCATAGCAGGGAATGCTTGCTGATTTGGTAGGTCGCTTTACGCACACCCAACGTCTGCTTTTGGGCGTAAAGCGGACATCCCCTGAATCCACTCGCCGATGTCCGCTAATGACCCGAACCGGACCCCCGCACCCGGTCGAAAACGGGAGGCTTACTGAGGCTAAGCAGCTTTTAGCCGATGGCAATGAGCACGCCGCCGCCGCAAACCAGCATTGCTGCAACTGCTTTCGCCATGGCCTCGCCAAAAGGCGCGAATTTCTCGAACGCTACGAACAGCGTGAGACCGGCGATCCACACTAGGTTCATCACGCCGCCCACGAACAGAAGAAGCATGAGCACCGCACAGCAGCCAACGCAGTAGGCGCCATGCAGAAGGCCCATGTGCCAAGCGCCTGTCACGCCGGGGCGCCAATGGGTGGAAAGAAACGCGGCCGGACCCTGGCAATGCTTGAGGCAGGCCGCCTTCAGCGGGGAGAGTTGATAGAGCCCTGCAGCAATGAGCAGTGCGCCTGACAGTGCCGTGCTGCGCGAGCTCATCATCACCGACATCAGGCCTGATTTCTCAAGCCCGAACTGAATAACGACGGCCAGTGCGCTGAAAAGAGTCCATAAGGAGAGATAGCCTGCGGCGAAGACCGTGATTGCAGCAGGGCGTTTCGACGGCCGGCCTTGCCTCTCCGCGTGTCGTAATACCATGGCATAGAGCAGCAAAAGCGGCGCCGCAGAGGGCAGCATCATGGCCACCATCATCACCGCCCACATGAGGAAGGCGATCAGCCAGTAAGAGGGCGTCCACGACCAACTTTCCCCCGCGGGCAGCGATAGCGGCAACCACCAGCCGCTCATGGCGGCCGGGTCCATGCCGCTTCCCGCGCCGGCCAGCAGTACGAGCCAGGCAAGGATAGTCAGGACCAGGAGCGCGACAAGGACGAGGGCATTCTCACGCTTGAGCAGCGTCTCAAGCGTCGTATCGGTCATGGCCATCAGGGGCGCACAACGCCCTGGTTGTTGAGATGGATATGGGCGAACTGGCCGTAAGTGTCGCTGACCTCAAACGCGAGCGGCCCGTAAGTCTTCGACGACCCGCTGCCCATCTCCGCAAGCGTGTATTCGAAGCCGTTCGGGAGGTCGATCCGCGCCCTATGCTCGGCGCCCGTAACCGGATTGCGGATAGGCTCGCCGCGCATCTCCACGAAACCATCTACGCTCACCGTGCCGGTGCGCGCGTCGACGTCGATCGTCACATCAATCGGTTTGAATTCCGGGGGTAAGACCTCAGCGAAGGTCGCTGCGAACACATTCCAGATCGTAGCGCCGGGCTCCGTGTTTTCGCCGGAAAGAATCGACAGGAGGGCAGCGCGCTGCGCCTCATTCGCTCGTTCGTCGATTATAAGAAAGGCTCTCCCATTGCCCTCGTGGATAGCACCGGGCCAGGAGAAGATGCCGACCACTTTCAGTCCGTCGAGCTTGACGTCGCCATAGTAGCCTTTGCTGATGTCGTATGCGGCGATTGCGTGGCAGTTACCGTGGGTCGGAAGGGCGTTGAACTGACAAGGGCAGCCATAGGCGCAGTTGCAGTTCACGAACTCCTTGGCTTTAACCTTCCATTCGATCATCAGTATTTCCTCCTTGAACTTGGCGGACCGTCTAATTAGGTGGAGAAGAAGTCTAAGTGAGGTCCACCAATGATGACGCCGATATCACAGGAACATCGTTGGCTAGGTAAGGAATATGAATGTCTCACCACCTGCACTTCGACATCAACGTCTTACGTCTTGATGGTTCAATCTGCGCCAGATTGACCGCTGCCGAATGTCAGGAACTGCCCCAACAACGACCATCCGGCCAGCGTTGGATTTCTGCTTGTGGCACTTCTGCGACATTCGGGCAACGCGGCTCAATGTCCGGTTACAGTCCCTTTTCGAACCCCCGAATCCAACTAGAACCGTTGGTATTCCGTCCGTCCCTCTCGGTCCAAGGCATCGAACTCGGCATCTGACAGCGGGATATCGACGGCTGCGACATTCTCTTCCAAATGGGCAATCTTGGACGTCCCCGGAATGGGCAACATCAGCGGACTCCGCTTGAGCACCCAAGCGAGCGCGATTTGGCTCGGAGTGGCGCCATGGGCCTTGGCTACGTCATCCAGGATCGAGCCGTTTTCGGCAAGACAACCCGCAGCCAACGGATACCAGGGGATGAAACCGATGCCGTGCTTCTCGCAATAATCAAGCACGTGTTCGCTACCGCGATCGACGAGGTTGTAGCGGTTCTGCACGGTCGCCACCTTGAAGAGCTTCGAGGCGATTTCGATATCCTCGACGGACACGTTGCTCAACCCGGCGTGACGTATGATCCCATCATCGAGGAGAGATTTGACCGCGGCGAACTGCTCGTCGCGCGGCACCATCGGATCGATGCTGTGCAGTTGCCAGAGTCCGATCTGCTCGAGCCCGAGCCTTTCCCGGCTCTTGATCGCCTGTTGGCGCAAATATTCCGGGCGACCATCCCTATCCCATGCACCCGGACTGGGGCGCCGCAACCCCGCCTTGGTGGCAATTAGCATGCCATCATACGGGTAAAGCGTCTCGCGGATTAGCTGCTCGGAGACATGCGGTCCATAGGAGTCGGCGGTGTCGACGAAATCGATCCCGAGCTCGGGCAGGTGTTTGAGGGTTCTGATCGCTTCGTCTTTGTCAATTGGAGGACCCCAGATGCGGGGGCCAGTGACACGCATCGCCCCAAATCCAAGGCGATGGATCTCGATGTCGCCACCAATCTTGAATGACCCTGATTTGCCAGCGTCGAGCTTGACCATTATCCGTCTTTCTTCTGCCTTGCCGAACGCGCCGCGTTCAGAGCGGCCCTCTCGCCCAGCGCGGCTCTATGGCCTATGTTAGTGGAAAAGTCAGCTCATAAAGGGCTGAGACTTCCGCCTCGCCAGCCAACTCCTAGCACGGGTTCTACTTGTCCACACTGGGCCGAAGCCAAATATGACATCGCATGCCCAAAGCTCTCATCATTGGCGCCAGCCGTGGCATCGGACTTGAAACGGTAAAGGCTGCCCTTCGCGGTGGTCATAAAGTCCGTGCCTTGGCACGTTCGGCGGCAAGCATACCCATCGAGAATGCGAACTTGGAGAAACTTTCGGGCAACGCGCTCGAAAGTGACACGATTAGGAATGCACTCGAAGGCGTCGACGTGGCTATCCAGACGCTCGGTGTCGATATCTCCCTTCGCGCTATCATCGAACCTACGACGCTTTTCTCTAGATCGACACGCATCCTGGTCGATGCCATGAAGGCCGCGAGGGTAAACCGGCTGATCGCGGTGACCGGCCTTGGCGCCGGAGACAGCCGCGGTCATGGCGGCATCCTCTACGATGGGGTCGTCCTTCCATTGCTCTTGAAGCGGGTCTATGACGACAAAGATGTGCAGGAGTGGATCATTCGGTCCTCGGGGCTTGACTGGACCATCGTGCGGCCAGGGCTCTTGACGAGCGGCCCCGCAACTGGTCGCTATCGCGTCTTGAGGGTGCCCCAAGAATGGCGATTTGGCGTTATCAGTCGCGCCGATGTCGCGGACTTTCTTGTCCGGCAAGTCGACGATCGCACGCTGATAGGAGCCACACCGCTCCTAATTAACTGACCTAACGGAAGGTGCTATCGGCTGTTTGTAAATCACTGCAATAAACGTACACGGGCCTCAGAAAGTGCCGACTATGATTGTGGAATCACGCTCGACTTCGCCAGAAATAAAGGTCGAATCTGCCCGGCTCGTCCCATGCGGTGTCACTCATCATCAGATAGCCCGCAACTGTGATATCAAACGTCAAACAAAACATGCCGTAGCCTAGGGGAATTTCCGTCATCGGCAGCCCGAAGAGTGAAGAGCCAAACAATCCATGGGCTATATCCCAAAGGCCATGCACGGCAAAGCCAAACGCGATGGCCGGTAGGTAAAAAAGCCCACCCACCGCACAAGCAAGAATAACGGCAACGAAGACCAATTCCGTTTGCCAAGCGTCGGGCGAGGCTCCGAAATAGGCAGCGAAGCTCAGGTAGAAGGCGGCAATTAGGACAAGATACGAGGACCAGAAAATCTGTTCCCACTTTCCTTGGAAAATGCGCCGAAAGACAACAATGCTTCCAATGGCGCTGAGCAGACCGACCACGGCATACAACAGAACCAGGACCAGCCCGCCAATAAACTCGCTAGCCGACCCAGTTCCGCTCATCAGATTTTGTACTAGTGGTGAATTCATTGATATTGGTCCGTCTTAGGCAGTCGCCCCGATGAACCGTTCCCTGTGTGTACCGAAAACCTATGCCCGGACGTAATGGTGATGGAGCCCACCAAGAATCGGACCTGACCTGAGAGTTCCAGTTCGCTGAACGGGACGCGAGACCGGTGCATCTTTAGCCAAGGACCAGTGCGTTCTGATTTCGTTGTAATAGTGAGCATAGGCTCGCAGGACTCGGCGCAGATGCGCTTCACCCCAGACGATGAGATGGTCGGCGCACTCGCGCCGGATCGAGCCGATTAGTCGTTCGGCAAAGCCATTCTGCCATGGCGAGGCTGGTGCCGTAGGCTTGTCCCTTATGCCCATGGCCCACAAGCGGCGTGTGGCGAGGGTGCCGTAGATTACGTCTCGATCGCGAATGAGATATTCCGGGGCGCTATCCCAAGGAAATGCTTCCGTTATTTGACGCGAAATCCATTCCGCCGTCGGGTTTGCTGTGACATTGACCCAGACGAGATCTCTGCGGTCTAACCGTACGATGATGAGGGCATAGAGCAGGTCGAAGCTGATAGTCGGTACAACAAATAAATCTATGGCGGCAATGTCCGGCGCGTGATTACGAAGAAAGGTGCGCCATCCTTGGCTCGGTGGTCCGTGTCGCTTGACCATGTACTTGGCGACCGAGGACTGAGCGACGTCAAACCCGAGTTTGAGCAACTCGCCGTGGATGCGCGGTGCTCCCCAGAGCGGGTTGTCGATGCTCATTCGCCAGATCAATGCTCGGAGGGCTGATTCAATCTGGGGCCGCCCTCCCCGTGCACCCGACTTCCAACGCCAGTAGTAGCGAAAGCCCATCCGATGCCAGCGCACCAGCGTCTCGGGTTGAATGATCGTAAGAGTCCGTAGAATGGACGGGAATAATCGGTACAGCTGGACAAAGAACCAGCGATCGCTGTTCGTAAGCCGCTCTCGGCCCGACATCTTGCGTTGCAAAACAATCAACTGATGTCGAAGCGCCGCATTCTCTGCTTCAAGCCGGCTCTTCGACTTGAAAGGCGAAGCCAACAAGCTCAGGACGAAGCAAAGTAGCGCGGCCATTGCCGCCGACGTTCGGGCGATTCGCTTGCCCAATCAATACGGATAAGGTTTTCGGTACACACAACCATTTTCTAAGTTGCGCTGACCCATGTCACTCTCCAAACGCCGACTGACGCGACGCGATGAAGCTCCAGCTCAAAGTGAGCCAGGAGATCCACTTACTCGAATGACGCGGTGGCGCTTTACTCAAAGGAGAGGCTT
>Ga0075342_1000042_pt1 | contig 25287 bp, 24 predicted proteins | sample RushOxbow_ThreeS_3_FD_120085 | JGI IMG/M metagenome (GOLD analysis project Ga0075342, IMG submission 120085) | Natural and restored wetland microbial communities from the San Francisco Bay, California, USA, that impact long-term carbon... | ecosystem: Environmental > Terrestrial > Soil >...
CCCAAGATGAAGACCAAGAGCGGTGCCAAGAAGCGCTTCAAGGTCACGGCCACAGGCAAGGTCAAGTGCCAAGCCTCGCGCAAGCGTCACGGCATGATTCAGCGCCCTACCAAGTTCATCCGGAACGCGCGCGGAACCATGGTCTTGTCCGACGAAGACGCGAAGATCGTGAAGAAGAACTTCCTCCCTTATGCCCGCTAGGGCGTCAGGCGAGACTTCAATCGAAGGAGCACCGACATGTCCCGTGTGAAACGCGGCGTTACCACCCATGCCCGCCACCGCAAGGTGATCAAGCAGGCCAAGGGATATTACGGCCGCCGCAAGAATACCATCCGCGTTGCCAAGCAGGCGGTCGAGAAGGCCGGTCAATACGCCTATCGCGACCGCAAGGTCAAGAAGCGCACGTTCCGCTCGCTGTGGATCCAGCGCATCAACGCTGCCGCCCGCGCCAACGGTCTGACCTATGGGCGGCTGATCGACGGACTGAGGAAGGCCGGCATCGATCTCGACCGCAAAGTGCTGGCCGATATCGCCGTACGCGAGCCTGAGACTTTCAAGGGTCTGGTCGAGGCTGCGTCTACCGCGGCGCGGGGTTAGCCCCGAAGCGGGCTTGGCCTCGCAGGGGAGCCTGAGCCATGAGCGCGCTGGATCTCTACAGCCTCAAGAGCGAGCTGCTGCATGCCATCGCCGCGGCCGCGGACCTCGACACGCTCGAGGAGGTCCGCGTTGCCGCGCTCGGCAAGAAAGGCCGCATCTCCGAGCTGATGCAGGCGCTCGGCTCGCTCCCTCCCGATGAGCGCAGAGCCTATGGTCAGGTGGTCAACAGCCTGAAGAATTCGGTCGGCGAGGCGTTCGAGGCACGGCGACGAGAACTCTCGCAGGTGGCAACGGCGGAGAAGCTGGCGCAGGAGCGTGCCGACGTCACACTGCCGGTACGTGAGGGCCCGCTGGTTGAGGGCCGTATCCACCCGGTCAGCCAGGTGATGGACGAGATCACCGAGATTTTCGCCGATATGGGTTTTTCGATCGCCGAAGGCCCGGACATCGAGACCGACTTCAATAATTTCACCGCGCTCAACATTCCGCCCGAGCATCCAGCGCGGCAGGACCACGACACGTTCTATTTCGCGCCCGCGCCCGATGGCACGCGCGCCGTGTTGCGCACGCATACCAGTCCGGTGCAGATCCGCACCATGCTGAAGGAGAAGCCGCCGCTGCGCATCATAGCGCCGGGGCGGGTCTATCGCTGCGATTCGGACCAGACCCACACGCCGATGTTCCATCAGGTCGAAGGGCTGGTAATCGACGAGGAGACCCATCTCGGCCATCTGAAATGGGTGCTGGAGGAGTTCTGCAAGGCCTTCTTCGAAGTGCCCGAGGTGAAGATGCGATTCCGCGCCAGCCACTTCCCCTTCACCGAGCCGTCGATGGAGGTTGATATCGGCTACGCCAAGAAGGGCGACGAGATCAGGATCGGCGAAGGCGACGACTGGCTGGAGATTCTGGGCTGCGGCATGGTTCATCCCAACGTGCTGCGCAACGTCGGCCTCGATCCCGAGCGCTATCAGGGCTTCGCCTTCGGCATGGGCATCGACCGCATCGCCATGTTGAAGTACGGCATGCCGGATCTGCGCGCCTTCTTCTCCGGCGATCTGCGCTGGCTCAAGCATTACGGCTTCGCGCCGCTCGCCATTCCCACGCTCGCCGCCGGCCTGAGCTGAGCCATGAAATTTACGCTAGCATGGCTCAAGCAGCATCTCGACACCAAGGCGAAGGTGCCGGAGATCGCCGACACGCTGACCCGCATCGGACTCGAGGTCGAGCAAATGTTCGACCCGGCCACCGCGCTGGCGGCGTTTCGCGTGGCCGAGGTGATCAAATGCGAGAAACATCCGAACGCCGACAAGCTTAGCGTATGCGAGGTCGACACCGGCAAGGAGCGCCTGCAGGTGGTGTGCGGCGCGCCGAATGCGCGGGCCGGGATGAAGGGGGTGTTCGCGCCGGTCGGCAGCTACCTCCCCGGCAGCGGCCTGGCGCTCACGAAGGCCAAGATCAGGGGCGTCGAGTCGTTCGGCATGCTGCTGTCCGAGCGCGAGCTTGAACGTTCGGACGAGCATACCGGCATCATCGAGCTGGACCCGCGCGCCAAAGTCGGCAGCGCGGCCGCGGCGGCGCTCGGCCTCGACGACGCGGTGATCGAGGTTGCCATCACCCCGAACCGCCCGGACTGTCTTGGCGTGCGCGGCATTGCGCGCGATCTCGCGGCGGCCGGACTTGGCAAGCTCACCAAAGATGCGGTCGAGCCGGTCAAAGGCAGCTTCGCCAATCCCATTGCGATCAAGCTTGAGTTCGACAAAGAGAGCGCCAATGCCTGTCCCGTGTTCGCGGGAAGGCTGGTGCGCGGCGTCAGGAACGGCCCGTCGCCCGACTGGCTCCAGCGCAGGCTCAAAGCGATCGGGCTCCGGCCGATCAACGCGCTGGTCGACATCACCAACTATGTCGCTTACGACCGCGGCCGCCCACTCCATGTCTATGATGCCGACAGACTGAAGGGCGCGATCCGCGCCCGGCTGGGGCGCAAGGGCGAGCAGTTTCTGGCCCTCGACGGTAAAGTCTACGAGGTCGACGCCGATATGTGCGTGATCGCCGACGATGCCTACGTGCTCGGGCTCGGCGGGGTGATCGGCGGCGAGGACACCGGCGTGACCGAAGCCACCACCAACGTGTTCATCGAGTCGGCCTATTTCGATCCGAAACGCACCGCACGCACCGGACGCAAGCTCGGCATTCAGTCCGATGCGCGATTCAGATTCGAGCGCGGCGTCGATCCGGACTTTGTGGTGCCGGGGCTTGAGCTTGCCACAGAGATCGTGCTGCAACTGTGCGGCGGCGCGCCGAGCAAGATCACAATAGCCGGCAAGGCGCCGAAAGCCAGCAAGCCGTTCAAATTCGAGATCAGTCAGGTCGCGCGCTTGAGCGGGCTCGCGCTCACGAGCGGCGAGATCAAAAAGCTGCTGGCGGCGCTCGGCATCGCGCTCGACGGCAAGGGCAAGCAAGTCAAAGCCCAGGCGCCCTCCTGGCGTCCCGACATCACAGGGCCCTGTGACCTGGTCGAAGAGGTGGTGCGGCTGATCGGCGTCGATCAGGTGCGCGCCGCGCCGATGTCGCGCGAGGCCGGCGTGGCCAGGCCGGTGCTCACCGAGGCGCAGCGCCGGCAGAGGCTCACACGGCGCGTGCTTGCCGCCCGAGGGCTGATTGAGGCGGTGACCTGGTCGTTCGTGACGCCGGAGCACGCCAGACTGTTCGGCGGCGGCAAGGACGAGCTCACTTTGAGCAACCCGATCTCGACCGAGCTTGCCGAGATGCGGCCCTCGCTGTTGCTAGGTCTAATCACTGCGGCACAGCGAAATCGCGACAGGGGCTTTGCCGACGGCGCCCTGTTCGAGCTTGGACAAGCCTATCGGGGCGCCCAACCTGAAGACCAGTTCGCCGCAGCGTCCGGCGTTCGCTTCGGACGCTCCGCGCTATCTGCCTCGGGCCGCCATTGGTCGGGCGAAGCCCCTGCCGCTGACATTTTCGCTGCGAAGGCCGATGCCGTGGCCGCGCTGACGGCGCTCGGCATCGATCAAGCGAGCCTGGCGGTTACGCGCGAGGCGCCGTCATGGTTCCATCCCGGGCGCTCCGGCGCGCTCAAGCTCGGATCTCAAACCGTGCTCGGCGTGTTCGGCGAGTTTCATCCCGACTTGCTCGCCACGCTCGGCATCGATCCACCCATTGCTGGCTTCGAGCTTTATCTCGACGTCGTGCCACCGTCGAAGCGCAAGGGCGCGAGCAAGGCGCTCGATGCCTCGGACTTGCAGCCAGTCAGGCGCGACTTCGCCTTCCTGCTCGACGATAAGGTCGCCGCAGGCGAGGTACTGCGCGCCGCACTCGCCGCCGACCGCGCGCTGATCAGCGATGTCGGGGTGTTCGACGTGTTCACCGGCAAGGGCGTGCCTGACGGCAAGAAGTCGCTGGCGATCGAGGTGACGCTCCAGCCGCGCGACAAGACGCTGACCGATGCCGAGATCGAGGCGGTGGCGGCGCGGATCGTGGCCGCGGTCAAGAAAGCGACCGGCGGCGAGTTGCGCGGCTAGAACTGGCGGAAGCCGCTGAGCGGCGCCGGGGGCGCGGCTGGGCGCGCCGGCGTGCGGCGCTTCACCACGGACGGCTTGTTGTAGAGCTTGTCCTCGCAGGCCGCTTCGATCTTGGCGGCAAGCTTCGCGTCGGGCTCCGCCGCAGGCTGCCAGCCCTGGCACAGCGTGGCGAGTTTGCCGCCGAGAGCGGCAGCGCCGTCGGCACAATAAAGGCCGGAGCTATTTTCCTGCGGGGTGAAGCGCAAGCCCCGCGTGGTGGTGTCATCGTCGAGATCCGCGCCGAGATGATTGAGCGCATAGATGCGCCTCTCGGCCTCCTTGGCGCTGAACCGGGCCGGCCGGAGTTGGGTGTTGGTGAGCGGGATCGCCTCGATGGCCTCGACCCGCCACGTGCCGTCGATGCGGGCGAGATGCACCTTGGCCATCAGTCCGTAGTCGCGGCACAGCCCGAAGCGGGTCATCTCTCCGGTGCCGGGATGGAGGAAATTGCCGAGCCCGTAGAAGATCAGTGACTTGCCGTCGATCTCCACACCTTGCGCCACGTGTGGGTGGTGGCCGACAATGAGGTCGACGCCGTTCTCCTCGGCAGCAAATTTGCGCCAGTCGTCGAGCTGGCGGTCGTCGGGGATCAACCGGCCTTCGAGCCCGTAATGGATCGACAGGATACGGTAGTCGGCCGGCAGCGCGACCAGCTTCGCCACCGCCGCCTCGAAATCGGCGCGGTCGCGATACGACGCCTGACCGGGGCTGTCCGGGCCGGCGCGCTGCTCCGGCTCGTCGCCGGTGATGATGCCGACGGCCGAGAAACCGATTCTGGTGCCGTCGAGATCGACGCAAGCGGGCTTGATCGCCTCATCCAAATTGCTGCCGATGCCGGCATAGGCGATGGTCTGCTCGGCATTGGCTACCGCCAAATGGTACAGCGTCTCCTCGATGCCCGCGACGCCATAGTCGAAGGAATGGTTGTTGGCGAGCGAGAACAGATTGAAGCCGGCGTGCATCAGCGCTTTGAGCGCCGCCGGATGGCTGCGGAAATGGAACGCGCCCTTGCCCTTACCCTCAGGCGGAAGGTCGTTGCGGTCGGTGACGACGGTCTCGAGGTTGATGAAGGCAAGGTCGCCGTCCAGGTCGGCGGCGATGCCCCCCAGCATGTAGGAAAACGCCGTGACCTGCCGGCCTCGGCGCAGGCCTTTTGCGTCGACCTGCGCATCAGTGCGATTGAAGCCGGAATCGCCGACCAGCACGATGGTCATGCGATCGAGGGAGGCCGGCCGTGCGCCGACGGTCTGAGTGTCGCCGATCGACGCGGTGAGCTCAGTACGGTCGCAGGGCGCGAGGCGCGTGGCGGCATGAACCAACCCGGCGGCCGGAACGAGTGCCGCGCCGGCAGCCGCCAAACCTATGAGCCAACCGCGTGCCATGATCAGGTCACCTCATATTAGGGCCTGGTCCGCCTCCTGGCGAACGCGTGAGCCGTCATCGAACCCCAGATTGTGGTCGCGGGCAAGATGCACCATGGCCCGCTCGGCAAGGGCGGTGATGGTGAGCAGCGGATTGACGCCGATCGAGCGCGGAATGGCCGCGCCGTCGCAGACATAGAGCCCGGCATGGACGCTGTCCGGGCTGTTGCCGTCGAACACCTGGCATTTGTGGTTCACCACGCCCTTTCCCGCATCCTGCCCCATGCCACAGCCGCCGAGCGGATGGGCCGTTGTAGGTTTCGTGCTCATGTTGGTCGCGGCCATCGGGTTCTTGATGTAGCGCGCGCCGACCGCCCCCGCCGCCCTAGTCAAGGCCGCATCGACCCGGGCATAGACCGGCTGATCGGCAACCCTGGGCCAGTCGACTTGCGCGCTGCCATTGTCGAGCTTGATGCGGCCAGCTGCGTCGTCGTGGGATACGACAAAGAACGTGTGGAGATGGGACAGCGGGCCCTGATAGACGCCCTTGATCAGGCTTTGCGCGGCACCCAGCAGCCGGCCGCCGGCGATGAAGAACACCGGCAACAACGGCGCCAATGCCGAGGGCAGCACACCCTCTTGCAGGATCATCGAGCGGTCGAGCTCACACGTGTCGGACAGCTCGATCTGGCCCGCCACGCAGGCGCCGATGGCATCGCCAACGAATTTCGGCGGATGACCGACGCCGACCCCGTTCACCCTTTCCTTGCCGCCAAGGGCAAAGGCGATGATGTCGCCGTTGGCCGAGAACCCCTCGCCCAACCGGTCCGAGACGCCAAGCCCGCGCTCGCGGGACCGGAGCAGGATCTCGGTCGAGCCGAGCGTGCCGGCGGCGAGCACCACGGTCTTGGCGTCGACGAAATCCGGTACCGCGTCCTTGTCGTTCGACGGGGCGAAATAGAGGCGCCAGCCAGTCTCGCCTTTGGCGATGTGACTCACGCTGAGTTCGGTGAAGATGTCGGCGCCATGCGCCTTGGCGTCGGGCAGATAGGTGACGGCGACGGAATTCTTGGCGCCGACATTGCAGCCGGAGCAGCAATCGCCGCACAGCGTGCAAGCCGGCTGGGCGACACCGGCGGGATTCACCGTATCCTCGAAGCTCACCACCACCGGCGCGGCCACCGGCGGCAGGCCGAAGGCTGCGCTCGCCGCTTCCAGCGCTCGGTATTTGGTCAACTCCGGCGCGTTCGGATAGCGCGCCGGCCGAAGCATCGCCGCGGCCCGCTGGTAGCCAAGCTCGAGCAGCCCGTCGGCGACAAGCTCCTCGGGCCAAACCGGATCGGCAAAGACCCGCGCATCGGGCTTCAGCGCGACGCCGGCATTGATCAGAGAGCCGCCGCCGAGCCCGCAGCCGACCAGCACATGAATGTCGGCGCCGAGCCGGAAATCGAACAGCCCGGTGCGCGAGCCCGAGCGCATCTTGCCGCCATTCAGCTGAAGCTCGCGGCGCAGCTCAGGCAGGCGGCTCGGAAACGATCCGGTGGGGAACTCCCGGCCCTTCTCGATGACGCAGACACTTTGGCCGGCACGCGACAGTCGTGACGCGGCAACCCCGCCGCCATAGCCCGAACCGACCACGACCACGTCATAGGCGCGCTTGAGGTCGCTTGAGGACGAGGAGAGGCGATGCTGCATGGTCCCTCAATAACCCAAATGGTCAAGCGTGCCCAAGCGCTTATCGGCGACCGTTCGGCATCAATTCAGTTCACGGTCACGCGATAGCCACTATGACGCTTTCCCGCGCCTCCATATGGTGTCGGCCTGACCGGAATCTGGAGAGTTCCATGATCGCAAGATCGATCTGCGCCTCACTGACCGCCGCCTTCCTCGCCGCACTGGTCCTCGCCTGCGGTACGCACGAGGCGCGGTCCGCCACGACCGAGACGGCGATTTTCGCCGGCGGCTGCTTCTGGTGCATGGAGGCCGCGTTCGACGAGGTCGACGGCATCACCGAGACGATCTCCGGTTATGCCGGGGGCACCAAGCCCAACCCGAACTACGGCGACCATGAAGGCTATGTCGAAGCCGTCAAGGTGACGTTCGACCCGGCCAAGGTCAGCTACGCCAAGCTGCTCGACCATTTTTGGCGCAACATCGACCCATTCGATCCGAGCGGGCAGTTCTGCGACAAGGGCAGCGCCTATCGCACCGTCGTTTTTGTCGCCAATGACGAGGAGAAGCAGCTGGCCGACAAGACCAAGGACGAGATCGCCGCGCGGTTCAAGCAAAAGGTGGCGACCCAGATCAAGCCAGTGACCACCTTCACCGCGGCCGAGGACTACCACCAGAATTATCACAACACCAATCCGGTCAGTTACAAGTACTACAAATGGGGTTGCGGCCGTGCCCAGCGCCTCGCCGAGATCTGGGGCAAACCGAGTTGAGTGCATTCATATCGCCCGCGGAACGTAGCGATGGACGCGCAGAACAGCGCTGCAGGCAACCAGGGCGAGGTCATCTATCGCCATACCGGCGCGGTGCGGATCACGCATTGGATCAACGCGCTGGTGCTGCTCGTGCTGTTGATGAGCGGCCTGCAAATCTTCAATGCCCATCCCGCGCTCTATATCGGTTCGAAATCCGATTTCGACGCGCCCGTGTTCGCGATGCGGCCAATAATGCACGACAACCAAATCTATGGCGTTACCACCGTGCTGGGATGGGACTTCGACACGACCGGCGTGTTCGGACTAAGCGGCGATGCACAGAATGGTTATGAATACCGCGGCATTCCCTCGTGGGCGACGCTGCCGGGCTACCAAGACCTGTCGATGGGCCGGCGCTGGCATTTCTTCTTTGCCTGGCTGTTTCTGTTCAACGGGCTCGCTTATCTCCTATGGAGCCTCGGCAGCGGCCATTTGCGGCGCGACCTGGCGCCGTCAGGCCGCGAGCTCAAGCATATCGGCGCCTCGATCTGGGACCATCTCCGGCTCAGATTCCCCAAAGGCGACGACGCCAAGCGCTACAACGTGCTGCAGAAGCTCAGCTATCTCATCGTGGCGCTGGTGCTGCTGCCGCTGATGCTCGCGACCGGGCTCGCCATGTCACCAGGCATGGACGCCGCCTTCCCCGTCCTACTCGACATCTTCTGCGGCAGGCAGACGGCGCGCACCATTCATTTCATCTCGGCCAGCTTCATTGTGATCTTCGTGGTGGTTCACCTCGTCATGGTGCTGATCACCGGGGTTTGGAACAATGTCCGTTCCATGATCACCGGCCGCTACGTCATCGCACCGGCGGAGGAAAAATCGTGAGCCGCGAGCGCAGACTCGATCGGCGCGGTTTCCTCGGCAACGGCCTTGCCGCGGCGAGCGCGACGCTGCTCGGCGGTTGCGACCCCATGTCGGAGCAGCCCTGGGTCAAGCGCATTCTCGATTCCGCCGAAACGCTGACTCGCGTCACCCAACGAGCCCTGCTGTCACCCTCGGATCTGGCGCGGGAATATAGCGAGGCCGAGATCTCGACCGAGTTCAAGGCGAACGGCTCGACCGATCCCGACGACGACGCCTACAAGGCGCACGCGGCGAGTGGCTTCGCCAACTGGAAGCTTCAGGTCGGAGGCTTGGTCGGGGAGCCGCTCGCGCTCAGCCTCGACGAGCTCCGCGCCATGCCGTCGCGCACCCAGATCACGCGGCACGACTGCGTCGAGGGCTGGAGCTGCATCGGCAAGTGGAAAGGCGTTCAACTCAGCGTGCTGCTGGAGAGGGCGCGGCTCAAGCCGGACGCACGCTACATCGTGTTCTATTGCGCCGACGATCTGGGCGAGACGGGCACCGAGGCCGGCAAGTATTACGAATCGGTCGGGCTCGCCGACGCGTTCCATGACCAGACCCTTCTCGCTTACGAGATGAACGACCACACCCTGCCCATCCCGCACGGAGCGCCAATCAGGCTGCGAGTCGAGCGCCAGCTCGGCTACAAGATGGCGAAATATGTGATGCGGGTCGAGGCGGTGGACAGCCTCTCGCCGATTCGCCGCGGGCGCGGCGGCTTCTGGGAGGACTTGGGCTATGAGTGGTATGCCGGCATCTGAGCCGGGAAAATGAAAGGACCCGCGTTCAAGCGGGTCCCTTCCTAAACCGACAGCAAGCTATTTCTTGCCGAACAGGTGATGCTTCCTGTGGGCCTTCTTGTCGGCCTTCTTGTGCGCCTTGCAGGTCTTCTTCATGGCTTTGTTCTTGACCATGTGGTGGCACGCGTGGCCAGCCTGGGCCGGAGCGGGCGCGACGGCGACGGTGGCACCGGCCAAGATCACAGCCGCCGATGCGGCCAGAAACACTTTCTTAAGCATAGGGTTACTCCCGTGGGTGATTATGCTGCGTTACGCAGTGGCAATAGGCGCCGGTTCGGGTGTCCGCGTCAATATTATAGCGAACGCTGTTACCTCCCCGGTGTTCCAGCAAAGAAAGGGGCCCCTTTGGGGGACCCCTTCCAAGCACGATTGGCCGAGCAAAATGGCGAATTTAGGCCTTTTGCGCCTTGGCGTGCGCCTTACAGCCCTTCAGGAAGGCGTGGCGAGCCTTCATATTGCCCTTGTATTTTTCCTTGGCGGCGGCCTTGCAGGTCATGCCAGCGGCCGTGGCCGGCGTGAACTGAACCGGCACGGCGACGGCGGCAACAAGAGCGGTGGCAATAGCGCCAAACAGCACTTTCTTCAGCATGGATGTCTCCGTTGGTTTGCGGTCTTCAATACCGGCACTGTCTAGAACTCAACGGCCACCACAATAGGGCGCTTCGTCTCACCATTTCGCCGCATTTGCTGAACGCTCGCTTGACCCTGCCGGGCCTGCTCCCGTACCAAGCCCGCCATGAGTCAATTTGAGACGACGCCGCTTTCCCGTATCCGCAACTTCTCCATCATCGCCCATATCGATCACGGCAAGTCGACGCTGGCAGACCGGCTGATCCAGCTGTGCGGCGGCCTGACCGCTCGGGAGATGAAGGAGCAAGTGCTCGATTCCATGGACATCGAGCGCGAGCGTGGCATCACCATCAAGGCGCAAACCGTGCGCCTCGATTACCGCGCCAAAGACGGGGAGCTGTACGAGCTGAACCTGATCGACACGCCCGGCCATGTCGATTTCGCCTACGAGGTGAACCGCAGCCTGGCCGCGTGCGAGGGTTCGCTATTGGTGGTCGACGCCACCCAAGGCGTCGAAGCTCAGACGCTCGCCAATGTCTATCAGGCGCTCGACAACAATCACGAGGTCGTGACGGTCCTGAACAAGATCGATCTTCCGGCGGCGGAAGCCGACCGGGTGCGGCAGCAGATCGAGGACGTGATCGGGCTCGATGCCCATGACGCACTTGAGATCTCGGCCAAGACGGGCATTGGCGTCACCGAAGTGCTGGAGGCGATCGTGCATCGCTTGCCCTCCCCCAAAGGCGATGCCTCGGCCCCGCTCAAGGCGCTGTTGGTCGACAGCTGGTACGACGCTTATCTTGGCGTGGTGGTGCTGGTGCGCATCTTCGATGGGACGCTCGCCAAGGGCCAGCGCATCAGGCTGATGTCGACAGGCGGCGCCTACCAAGTCGACCGGGTCGGCATCTTCCGGCCCAAGCAGGAGATGCGCAACAGACTCGGGCCGGGCGAGATCGGCTTCTTCACCGCTTCGATCAGGGACGTGGCCGATACCCGGGTCGGCGATACCGTGACCGACGAGAAAAAGCCCGCCAATGCGCCGCTATCCGGCTTCAAGCCGGCGCAACCGGTGGTGTTCTGCGGCTTGTTCCCGGTGGATGCATCGGAGTTCGAGGATTTGCGCGAGGCGGTCGGCAAGCTCAGGCTCAACGATGCCAGCTTCAACTACGAGATGGAGACCTCGGCCGCGCTCGGCTTCGGCTTCCGCTGCGGATTTCTCGGGCTGCTTCATCTCGAGATCATCCGCGAACGGCTCGAGCGCGAGTTCAACATCGACCTGATCGCCACGGCGCCCTCGGTCATTTACCGGGTGTATCGCACCGACGGCACCATGCTGGAGCTACACAATCCGGCCGACATGCCCGACCCACAGAAGATCGCCAAAATAGAGGAGCCGTGGATCGAGGCGACCATCCTGGTGCCCGACGAGCATCTCGGCTCGGTGCTCAAATTGTGCGAGGACCGGCGCGGACGGCAGAAGACTCTGACCTATGCCGGCGCCCGCGCCATGTTGGTCTACGAGCTGCCGCTCAATGAGGTGGTGTTCGATTTTTACGACCGGCTGAAATCAGTCTCCAGAGGCTATGCGTCGTTCGACTATCACATCATCGGCTACGAAGAAGGCGACCTGGTCAAGATGGCGCTGCTGGTCAACGACGAGCCGGTCGACGCGTTGTCGATCATCGTCAACCGCTCGCGCGCGGAGCCGCGCGGCCGGGCCATGGTGGAGAAGCTCAAGGATCTGATCCCGCGGCACATGTTCAAGATCCCGATCCAGGCGGCGATCGGCGGCAAGGTGATCGCGCGCGAGACCATCAGCGCGCTGCGCAAGGACGTCACCGCCAAATGCTATGGCGGCGACATCACCCGCAAGCGCAAGCTGCTCGACAAGCAGAAGACCGGGAAAAAAAAGATGCGGAGCTTCGGCCGGGTCGACATCCCGCAAGAGGCGTTCATCGCCGCGCTCAAGATGGACGCGGATTGACGCAGGGAATGTACCCCAGACTGGGTCCCCGGCGTTTCCCTGGTGTTAGTCCGGTCACCGACCTGGGGAGGTCCACATGCACAAAATCCTGATCGTGTCGCTTATCGCTCTATGCACCGCGCTGACGCCGGCGCTGGCCGCAAGCTCGCTTCAAGGGCAGTGGCGCGGCTCCGGCGTAGCGAGCCATCGCAACACCACGAACGCGGTACGCTGCCGGGTGAGCTTCCACAAACTGTCCACGACCTCTTTCTCGGTGTCGTCGCAATGCGCCACCGAGACCGACCGCTACGACGTTACGGGCCGCGTGATCGCCTCGGGCGGCAATCGCTATTCCGGCCCGGTGCAAGGCCGGGGTGTGAACGGCACGGCGGTAATCGTCCAGCACGGCAGTCGGCTGTCCGTCACCGTCACTAGCCGTCGAGGCTCGGTCAAGCTCAGCCTATCCCGGCTGTGACGGAACCGACGCCAAGCTTCGGCGTTGACGGACTGGCCCCTCTCGCGCCGAGCGGGCGCGCGGGCCGGCTAGCTGTGCAATCATTACATCAATCGCTGCAGCTTATCTGCTGTAACGACTAAGATTTATTGGCTATTGCCGGGATATGCGGTAGCCATATTCTTGCCTATTTCAAATACAATCTGGCCATACTGCGGCGAAACAGTGTTATTGTCGTGCACCGTTATCATGACTACTTGACTATTGTTTAATTATCACGTTCCCTCTGTCCTACAGGGAATGCAGCACGATCGGGGGAAACGTCGCGCTGGGCTTTTCACCCATCGGCCCTCCCCCGCAAGCACCAATCCTGAAGCTGCACAAGGCCGCCCCCGCATCGCGCGCTTGACGGGGCCGCGCCGGCGTTAAGGAGGGAAGCGCGCTCTAAAAGAGGGAGTTGTCATGCGTATCCCCCTCGCTGTCGGACTCTGTCTGATCGCCCTTACCGCCGTGGCGGCGCCGCGCGCCAAAGACCAGGCCAAGCCCGACGCTACCGTGGCCGCCGGTCAGAACCTGCGCGAGAACTTCCGCGCGCGCATCAACGACAACGTGGTGACGATCATGGCCGGCGGCCCGAGCGGCACCGACCTTGCCGTCGTCCAGGATCTGGCTTCGGTGCTCGACGATGGCGACCGGCTGCGCGTGCTGCCGATGGTCGGCAAAGGACCGGAGCAGAACATCAAGGACGTGATGTTCCTGCGCGGGGTCGACATGGGGATCACTCAGGCGAACCTGCTCAAGCATTTCGACAAGACCGGCGAGCTCGGGCCGAACCTTCGGGGTCAGATCGCCTATATCGCCAAGCTGTTCAACGAGGAGCTGCACATCCTGGTGCGGCCCGAGGTGAACGACATCCGCGAGCTCAACGGCAAATATGTGAATTTCGGCGCGCAAGGGAGCGGCGCCGAGATCACCGGGCGGTTGATCTTCGAGGCGCTCGGCATCGACACGCAGGATGTTCATCTGAGCGATGCCGACGCGATTCAGAAGCTCAAGGACGGCGATATCGACGCCACCATCATGGTGACGGGAAAGCCCGCACCTGTACTCGCCTCGCTTGAGGACACGAGCGGGCTCAAGCTCCTGTCGGTGCCGTACGCCAAGGGGCTCGAGGACGAGTATTATCCGGCAACGCTGACCCATGACGACTATCCGGCGCTGATCCCTGCCGGCCAGCGCGTCGACACGATGTCGGTGTGCGCCGTGCTGGTGTCGTTCAACTGGCCGAGCGATTCGGTGCGCTACGCCAAGATCGCCAAATTCGTCGACCAGTTCTTTTCCAATTTCGATGCGTTCCTGGCCCCGCCGCGCCATCCAAAGTGGCGCGAGGTGAATTTCGCGGCGACGCTGGAAGGCTGGAAACGCTCGCCGCTGGCGCAGCGCTGGATCGATCGCGCCAAGGCGACCTCTTCAGATAGCGCCTCGCGCAACCATTTCGATGCATTCCTGGCGCAGGCGAGCGGCGGCCGCACCACGCCGATTTCCGATGCTGAGCGCGCCGATCTATTCCGGGCCTTCCTCGAATGGAACCGGGCGCACAATCAGAACTGACGGAGGTCAACCGTCGCCACTCTCTTGTTGTTGTGATGCGTAGGAGGGTTTCATGCTCAGTCCGTCCGACATCCTCATCAGGCCGACCAGCCTGAACGAACGGCTGGCGGCGGAAGCTCAGGCCGAGCCACCGCCGCTGCCCGAACCGACGCCGACCATCATGGCGGAGCGCTTCGCTCCCGAAGCGCAGAAGGCCCAGGTAGCGGCCCCGAGGCCGCGCCTCGATCCGCCGGTGATGCCCGGCTTCATCCCACAACGGCGCCGCAACGCCGTGGCCGGCCGCGGTCTCCTGATGGCGTCGCTACTGGTCTCGCTGGTGCCAACCGCCCTGATCCTGCTGCTGATGTGGCAGGGCGCGATCAAGCTTCCGGTGCCGGGCGAGACGCCGAAAGCGCAAGATCGGGCGCCACTCGCCGAGGCCGAGCACGCCTCGCTGGCGGCCGCTCCCCTGCTGACGGTCAAGGCGCCTGAGCCCGGCTCGGAAATCGTGCTGACGGCACCGGGACGGCTGGAAGCCGGCACCGGCGAGGAACTCGACTTCAGCATCGCCATCGATTCCGACGGCGCACTGCCGGCGCGGAGCTTGATCGCGATCCGCGCCATGCCGCCGGGCGCCACCTTCTCGCAAGGGCGCCCCTACGGCACGACCGAGTGGAACCTGCGGCCCGACGAGATCGGCGATCTGCGCCTCAGGCTGCCGAAGACGGGCAGCGGCAGCTCCGACATGCGGGTCGAGCTGATGGCGGCCGACGGCACTATTCTCGCTAGCGCCACGACCAGGCTCGACATCGCCGCCGATCCGCGCGCGGCGTTGATCCTGAGGGCCGAGGAGAGCGGCCGCATCGCCACTCTCATTGCCCACGGCCAGAAGATGATCGGGGTCGGCTATTTTGCCGGGGCGCGGGCCTATTTCAAGCGCGCGGCAGAGGCCGGTAGCGGCGAGGCGGCGTTGTTGCTGAGCGCCACTTACGATCCCGAGTTCATCGACAAGATCGGCGCCCATGGCATCAAGCCCGATCCCAAGGAAGCGCGCAATTGGTACGAACGCGCCAAGGAGCTTGGGGTGGAGGGCGCCGAGGCGAAGCTCAAGGCGCTGAAAGAGGATGCGACCAGCCACCCGCACCCTGTCCGGGCCACCGAGGCGGCCGCGCCGCCGCCACCTGTGGCCGAGACCAAAACAGACACTGCCGCCGAAGCTCAACCTCCGGCCAAGACTGCCGCGTCTGCCAGCGTGACGCTGCCGGCGCAGCCTGCTCAAGCTTCGCTGCCCGATAACCAAGACGAATGGGTGACGATGCTGAATTACACCAATGTGCGCGCGGCCCCCTCCTCCACCGCGGAGACGCTAAGGGTGGTGGAAAAGGGTGCCAGGCTGAAAGTGACCGACCGCAAGGGCAATTGGGTGCAGATCACCGATCCCGCCACGTCGGAGGTGGGTTGGGTCTATTCGCGCTATATCGAGACGGCGGAGATGCCGGCGCACTGATGCGTCGACGCCTCAAGATTAAGTCTCAGCTCGCGCGGACCATCCAGGCGAGAAAAGCGAGCGCTGCGCCCTCGACCAGGAGTTGGATGCCGAGCAGCACGCCGAGCACCCATTCCGAGCTCACCGGCATGTTGGCCCACAGATAGGCGCCAAGCAGGATGCCGATGACGCCGCTCAGCATCACCCACAGCCAACCCGAGAACGGCCTGATGTTGAGGGCGAAGATGATCTTCGACACGCCCTCGACCAGGAAGAACACGATCAGCAGCACCGTCATGACCAGCAATCCGGCGTTCGGATTGCGGAGCAGCAACACGCCGATCACAATCGCCAGCACCGCCGAGATGAGCTGGAGCCAGAAATGCGGGACGTCCTTGGCGCCGATCAGGCCGATGCCCTGAAGCACGCCGCTGATGATCAGGATCCAGCCGAGCAAAAAGACCAGGGTGACCGATGCAACATGGGGGTAGATCAGCGCCACCAGGCCGGCGATCATCAGCAACACGCCCTCGAGCAGATACCAGGTCGAATAACGCTTGACCGTGTCGCGCATGGCTTCGCGCATGGCGGCCGACGCTTGTGCCATTGTCATCGCCATTTGAGTGTCCTCCCAGAGCACATCGAATCAGTAACGCGCCCAGGATACTCCAAGGCGCACCCTCGGCCTCGGCCGTTATCCCGGTCCTTCAACCCAGCAAATGTCCTGGCCGGCCGCTAGCGCCAGCCACACACCCGACGTCCTCTGTGCCGCCAACAGCGCCAGCGCTTATTGCGATGGCGGCGGCGAGGATGTACATGGACGGTCACTCGAGCTTCCTCGACGAGGGGTTCCGGTTTCACGGCACCCGACTTGACGGCACTCAAAGGCACGGCTTCCGCGAACTTGGGCAGAATGGACAGGCCGACGGTGGTGACGGCGGCTCCGCACAGGAGTCCCTTAAGCACGCTGCGGCGGTCGATTGCGTTCATTGCCTTTTCTCCCTGATTGGAACCGAGCTAGTGGCGGCAAACAATTGCCGAGGCTTCGCATGCGTTGCGAATGCAGTGGGTATGGGTGGGACCAACGGAGTGTCCGCCCGAACCTCTCAATTCATGGGCGATATGATGATGAAGTCGTCGTTCCGCCCGATCAATCGAAATCTGTCGGTTGCGAGCATCTGCGGTCCCTCTGACAGTGTAGCAGTTTTCCAACCCGCTTTCCGCGCGGACCGTTTGCGCAGCCATGGCAAAGACGGCGACCACTCCTAAAGCGACCAACAATCTACTCATCACGTTTCCTCCCTTGGTCATTTGGCCTAGCGGCCGGCTGCTGCTCGCCGGCGATCGACTTCCGCCTGAGAAACCGCCCCAGCGGCGATCAATCCTCTGACGCAGGCCTTGGTCAACTGGTCGCCGTGCCGGCGCATGCAGTTTTGCAGGCCACGGGTTTCGAGGCCCCACTCACTGCAAAACCTGCGGTAATCCTCTACGCATTTTCTTTTGCCGGCCTGCGCGGCGCTCGCGGTGCAAAGAATCACGGCGAAGACTATGAGCAATGTCGCGCGATGGGTCATTATCGACGTTCCTTCCCCTAAACTTGGATGGATAAGAAATCTTGGAGCAGCATGGCTAGACCGACCGGCTGAAGCCGACATTGTCGCCGATCACCGTGGTCGGTCCGATGGGCAGCGGCTCGGGACTGACGATGTCGAGCTTATGAAACTCGTTTCCGCTCTCTCCACACCTTGCGTGGGAAATCCTCGAACACCTGAATGGTCAGCTGCTCGCCTTGGCAACGGCGATAACCGAAGCCGAACGGCGCAAAGCCCGCGTAATCGCAGACTGGGAGAGCCCGTCGGCCACATCGAACGGCTCGGTGCTGAACGGGCATTTGGCGAAGCCGATCTGCTCGCACTTTTTCCTCGTTGATGTCGTGGCTGGTGGGCGCGCTCTTGTAACGATCCGGATTGAACTTCTCCGGATCCTTCCAATGCACCGGATCCATGCTCGTCGAGGTGTGCGGGCTGACCACGTACGCGGCGGCGACAGCGCCACCAACCAGAAACGCTCTACGCTCCATAGCGGCCTCCCTGACCCAGACTGTCTTGAGGCCGATTTTAGGGAGACTCCGTGATCGAGTAGTCAGGATAATCTTCCTTCAGGGCAGGTATTTTTCTTGACCGCTGGAATTTCCTGGATTCCGACCGCATGCTAGAGGGGGGCGGGGGGAACGCGCGATGGACCAGGCCAGCCAATCGGCCGTGCGCAAGGCCGCGCGCCGCCTCATCCCGTTTCTCTGCCTCTGCTATGCGGTCAATTTCCTCGACCGGGTGAATGTCGGCTTCGCCGCGCTGGCCATGAACCAAGATCTCGGCTTCAGCCCGTCAATCTACGGGGCCGGGGCCGGCATCTTCTTCGTCGGCTATTTCCTGTTCGAGATCCCGAGCAATCTCGCGCTGAAGAAATTCGGCGCGCGCATCTGGATTGCCCGCATCATGATCAGCTGGGGACTGGTCGCCACGGCCATGGCGCTGGTCCATAGCGAGACCAGCTTCTACGTGATGCGCTTTCTGCTCGGCGTGGCGGAAGCGGGCTTCTTCCCCGGCATCATCCTCTATCTCACCTATTGGTTCCCGGCGGCGGAGCGGGCGCGCATCGTGTCGCTGTTCATGGCGGCGGTGCCGCTGGCCACGGTGGTGGGCGGCCCCGTGTCGGGCGCGCTGCTCGAGCTGCACGGGCTCGGCGGGCTCAAAGGCTGGCACTGGCTGTTCATCATCGAGGGCCTGCCGGCGATCCTGCTCGGCATGGTCGCGCTCAAATTCCTCGATGACCGGCCCGAGCAGGCGGCGTGGCTGACCCCAGCCGAACGCAAGGCGCTAGCCGAGACACTCGCCGCCGAAGCCAAGGTCACGCGTGAGACAGGCTATGCGGGCCTTTCCCAGGCGCTCACTCGGCCGCGCGTGCTGGTGCTGGGGCTCATCTATTTCTGCATCGTGGTCGGGCTGTACGGCATCGGCTTCTGGATGCCGCAGGTGATCCAGACCCTCGGGCTCAACCCGCTCAGGATCGGCTTCCTCACCGCAGTCCCTTATTTGTTCGCCGCCATCGCCATGGTGCTGTGGGGCGCGCGCTCCGACCGCACAAGGGAGCGCATTTGGCACGTTGCCCTGCCGCTGCTTCTGGGGGGAGCGGCGTTCGCTTGGTCGGCCTTTACTGGGCCGCTGTGGCTCACCATGGTCGCGCTGACCCTCGCCACGGTCGGCATCTATGCCGCGATCGGCACGTTCTGGTCGCTGCCGACCGCGATCCTGGCCGGCACCGGCGCCGCCGCGGGCCTGGCGCTGGTCAACTCGATGGGCAATCTCGGCGGGTTCGCCGGGCCGTCGATTGTCGGGGTGACCAAGCAGGCCACCGGCTCGTTCACCGCGGCGCTGCTGTTCCTGGCCGGCGCATTGGCGCTCGGGGCCGTGATCACCCTCCTGTTCGGCCGCGGCGCGCACCGCGTCGCAACCCCTCGCGCCCGTCCCCAAGATTTGCGATAAGAGCCGCCCGCCAAACGTCTTTTTTTCCCGTCAAGCCAAGGCATAACTGAATGACCGATGGCCCTGCTGGCCGGCATGACCCTGCTCGCCACCGCCAAGGCGTTGCCGGCGCGGGCCGAAGGAAGCAAGGCGATGAACGTGGTGTTGCTCGACGACTCGATCTTCGACAACCAGGCCTATGTCGGCTCGGGGCCGGACGTGATCACCCAGCTTCGCGGCGATCTGCCGGCAGGCTGGGCCGCGACGCTCGCCGCCCGCGACGGCTCGACTACCGCCGACATCGCCGGCCAGCTCAAGGCCATGCCGTCTGACGCCAGCCATCTCGTGGTGTCGGCCGGCGGCAACGATGCGCTGCAGGAGAAGGCGCTGATCGAGCAGAGCGCGAAATCGGTGGCCGAGGTGCTCTATAAGCTCGCCAAGGTCAAGGCGGCGTTTGCCAAGAGCTACGGCGCCATGCTCGACGGCGTGCTGGCGCGCAAGCTGCCGACTGCGGTGTGCACCATTTACGAGGCGCGCTATGCCGATCCCACCACCCGCCAGATCGCGGCCGTGGGCCTGAGCGTGTTCAATGACGTGATCCTGCGCCAGGCGTTCGCCCGCGGCGTGCCGGTGATCGATCTGCGGCTGATCGTCGATGACGACGGAGACTACGCCAACGACATCGAGCCGTCGGTCGCGGGCGGCGCGAAGATCGCCAAGATCATCGCCACGCTGGTGACGACCCACGACTTCAAGCGACGGCGCTCTGAGGTTTACGTTTAGGCTCGCCGAGCTTGCCCTTGCCACCTTCGGCGGGTGAAGGAGCTTCCTCCGCGCCCGCCGTGCTTTTCAGCTCACCCTTGGCCGCCTTGACGCACAGCTCGACAGCTTCGGCCAGCGTGGTGGCGTAGGCGTCGGCCTCGGCGGTCTCAAGCATGGCCTTGGTCGCGGCCTTGTTGCCCTCTTCATTCCAATAGCAGACCAGGATCAGCGTGCCGTCGGGCAGGATGCGCCGCAAGCGCCGCACCACATAGCGGATCAGCGCCGGTCCAGCACCGAATCCGAGATACGACAGACACACCAGCTTCGCTTCGGTCTTGGCGAGCGAGGCGATATGGCCGGCGGAGACGGCATCGGGCCCCAGCGCCTTGGTGCCGAGCCCGCGCTTCTTCACCACCTCGGCCAGGATCGCGGCCGACGCCTCGTCGAGCAGCGACCGCCCGCCGATCGACAGGATCGGCTCATCCACTACCCAGCCCGGCGCAAGCTCGGGCCGCTCGACCTTGGGCAAGGTCTCCTCGCTTTCGGCCGAGGCGTCGAGTGAGGCCAAGCCGCTCGCGGCCTCCTCTTCCTTGCCGTCGCTGGCGCTCTTGCCGTTGTTACCCTCCTCGGGCTTGCGCCTGAGCTTGGCGAACCAGCGATGCGGCGCGAAGTCATCGAGATTCTCAAGCATCTCCTTGACGGTCTCGGCCACCCGCTCGCTCTGCGCCTCGTCGAGCGCGCCGCGGCTGGCGTCGTGCTCGGCCAGCTTCAGACCGTTCAACGCCACGCTATCGAGATAGGAGGCGAGGCTCTGATCCTTGAGGCTGAGCTCGGCGTGATAGGTGGCCTCGGCGGCGTCGCCGGTCAGCGCGCGCTGATAGAAGCGTTGCTGCGGCGTCAACGCCGGCGTGTCGCCGAGCAGCACGTCGAAGAATTCGAGCCCCTCGACATGGCGGCCGAGCACGGCGAGGACGACGGTCATCGGTGTGGCGAGCAGCAGGCCGAGCGGGCCCCATAGCCAGGTCCAGAAGATCGTCGCGGTGATGAGGGCGATCGGCGTCACCCCGGTGCCGTGGCCGAACACTTGCGGCTCGACCACCTGGCCCATAGTCATCTCGCCCACCACGAACAGTGCCAGCACTTCGAGGAAGGTGGTCCAGCCGGGATCGATCGCGGCGGCGATCAACAAGGGCAGCGCCGCGGCGATATAGGCGCCAACATAGGGCACGAAGCGCATCAGGCCGGCCAGGATGCCCCAGGCGATCGGGCTCGGCAGCCCGATCAGCCACAGCGCGCCGGCGATCATCGAGCCATAAGCGAAATTGATCAGCACCTGGCTCAGGAAATAGCGGCTGAGCCTGGTGGCGGCGTCGCTCATGGTCGAGGTCGCGCGCTGGAGATCGCTGCCGCCGAACAGCCGGATCAGCCGGTCGCGCAAATCCTCGCGCTGGAGCAGGATAAAAATAACGAACAGCAGCACGATACCGGCGGTGGCGAGCGGCGGCAGCAGCGTGCTGAAGATCGTTTGGTACAGCTCCAAGCCGGTCGGCTCAGGCTGGGTGATCTCGACCGGAATGGGTTTGTCATCGGGGGTGTTGGCCGAGGTCCCGACCGTGGGCGCGGGGGGCGCACCGTCGGTGGGAGCATTGAGCTCCTGTTGCAAGCCCGTGATAACGTCGCCCGCCTTTTTCAGCACGCTCGACTCGCTCGTGCTCTGGCGGAACGACTGGATCTTCTCCGACAGCGTGGCGCGATAGCTCGGCAGGTCGGCGGCGAGGTCTGTGGCCTCGCGCGACATCATCCAGCCGAGCGCGAAGATGATGCCGAACGCGGTGGCGACGACCAGGCCCACCGCCAGGACACGCGGCACTTTGATTTTGCGCAGCAATAACAGCGGCGGCGTGAGCACAAAGCTCAGCAGAATGGCAAGCGCCAGCGGCAGCAGCACCTCGCGCCCGAGATAGAGTGCGGCGATGACTATGACGCCGATCAGCAGGCCTTGCAGCGTGGCGCTGCGGGCGTCGGACGGGGTGCTGAGCAAAGGGAACGGGGAGCGAAGCGACATGTCTGGTCTCCCGGCACACCAAGACGCCCGAAGCCCGGACAAGGGCCCGGCCGGCGCTTGGCTGGCGTTGCGCCTAAATCAGCACATACAGGCTGAGCGATTCCATAACAAGAAGCTCACGGTGAAGTTCCGGTGGGTAAAGCGAAGGCCCCGGGGGTCGCCCCCCGAGGCCCTCAGTCGCCGCAAGCGCCGTACAAGGCTACCGCCCGGCGCAAGCGGCTAGCTTTCCTAGTTCGCTTCCTGCTTGCCGGTCTTGAGCGCGGCCGAGACATTGGCGATCGGCTGCTCGGAGGTCTCCATCTCGATGGTCGCAATCTCGCCCTTGGCGGCGGCGACCGCCTGCTTGAGATCGACCATGCGGATCGACTGATCATGGAAGGTGCGGAAATACCAACGCAGATTCGTGAGGTCGCTCACGGCAGTCCACTCGGTGATTTTGGCGGTCGGCTGGCCGATCGCGCCATTGATCACTGAGCCCTTGGGGATGTCGAACTGATTCAGGATATGGAAGGCGCTCAATACAGCGTCTTCGGCATCGGCGTTCGGCGTGGCTGTCAGTTTCGAGCCGGGCACCGGACCGGTCGGCATGGGGCCCGGCTCGCGCGGCTCGATGATCGGCGACCGGCGGGGCGCTCGCGCGCTGCCTGATGCCAAGTCGTTCCAGGAGGGAAGCCAGCATGACGGGCTCGCGGTCGCTCAAATCCCCGAGACGTTGAACAAGGAGCCGATGAAGTAGGTGGCGACCGCCGCGGCGCTGCCGATCAGCAGCATGCGCGCTCCGCCGAGCAGCGCGCTCCGCCCCGAGAACAGGCTCAACACTGCGCCCACTACGAACAGCGCGGCGCCAGAGAAAGAGGCTGCGATCAGCACGCCCCGGCTCAAACCCAACAGGAATGGAATGAGCGGCAGACTGGCGCCAATGCAGAAGGCAATGAAGGAGGAGATGGCCGCGCCGACGGGCGAACCGAGATCGTCGGGGTTGAGCCCGAGTTCCTCGCGGGCCAGCGTATCGAGCGCCTTCTCGGGATTGGCGATGAGCTTCTTGGCCATGGTGCGGGCCTCGTCCAGCGGGATGCCGCGCGCAGCATAGATCAGCGCCAGCTCTTCGGCCTCCTCGGCTGGATAGCGTTCGAGCTCGTCCTTCTCCTGGGAGATCTGATGCTCGAACATCTCCTTTTGCGACAACATAGAAATGAACTCTCCGGCGGCCATCGAAAACGCGCCGGCGAGCAGCCCGGCCACGCCGGTGATGAGAATGATGCTCGGTTCCACGGCAGCCCCGGCGACGCCCATGACCAGGCAGGTATTGGAGACCAATCCGTCATTGACGCCGAACACTCCTGCCCTGAGCGTGCCGCCGCCCATGGCGCGGTGACGCGCACCCACCTCTTCCACAGAGGTGGGCCAGGGGTGCCCCTCCGGCACCTTGCCGCTATAGACGGACACGCCCCTGACTTTGGAGGCCGTCAGCACCGGGCGCATGGCGCGCGGACCGAACACACCAATGAGCCACGCCGTCAGCCGCGATCGGACGGACGGCGCGAAGGGCGGAATCTCGGGCAGTTCCTTGGCCAAGATGCCGGCCTGCTCCTCGGCGGCGCCGGCCATCTGGCGGAACAAAGCGGCCTTGGCCGGATCGGGCTCCGATGCCGCGACGGCACCCGACAGAAAAGCGGCGGTCTTCTCCGACCGCCAGCGCTCGAGAGCTTCCTCCATCGGCGTCCGCTCAGATCAGCCTGACCTTGCCGGTAGCAAGATCGTAGACGCCGCCCGACACCGCAATCTTCTTGGCGGCCAGCGCCCCCGACATGATCGGCGCGTCCCCGATCAGCCGCTTGACGTTGAGGCGCACATTCTCGTCGATGGTCGCGGCCACCAGGTCGCTGGGGTGCGTGTCGTGCGCGGCGATCACCGCCGGCTCGATCGATTTGATCAGCTCCGGCAGGTGGCCGGGCAGTTCGACACGTTCCTTCACCACTTTGACCGCGGCGGAAATCGCGCCGCAATTGGTGTGGCCGAGCACCAGGATCAGCGGCACGTTCAGAATTTCGACTGCATATTCGAGGCTGGCGAGACCGTCGTCGTTGACGAAATTGCCGGCCACGCGCACCACGAACACATCGCCCGGTCCTTGGTCGAACGCCAGCTCAGGCGCGACCCGGCTGTCGGAGCAGGAGAGGATGGCGGCGACAGGGTATTGCGCGTGCTCGCGCGCGGCGCGTTCGGCCGAGTAGTCGTTGCATTCGGACTCTCCGGCCGCGTAGCGGGCATTGCCCTGCATCAGTCGGTCCAGCGCCTCCGCCGGCGGAATGGCATTCTGGTTATCCGCGCCGACCGGCTCGGCGGCGCGGAGCGGAGTTGACGGGACGGCGCTTGCCGCCAGAAGCGCCGCGGCGCCGGTCATGACGCCGCGCCGTGAAATCGTCTTACGCGAAACTTGGCAAAGCTCACACATGGGTGGTCCTCCCTGGTTGCTCCAAGCTCTCCTGCAAGGCGAGCGGGGGGTCAAGCCCAGATCGAAGCTTTGGTGAGGGAGTCGAAAATGCCGCCGTCACAATCGAGGGCAACCCGCCCTAGGCGCCGCTCTCCTTCGGCTTTGACAGGATCAGCCGGTAGCAGTCGAGATTGCGGTGGAGGAATTCATAAGTCGCGCCCCAAAGATAAAGGCGGAACTTGCGGAACTCGAAATCGCCGAATGTCCGCGTGACAAAGTCCTTGCTGGCATCGAGATTGCGCGCCCATTGCCGGAAGGTCAGGAAATAGCTCCAGCGATCGTTGTGGATGACGTCCACTTCGAAATCGGTCTTCCAAAGCTTGTTGAGGAAATCGTCGAGCACGAGGAAGGAGTGGTTACCGGGATAGATGTGCCGCACCATGAAGGTCGACAGCTCGTACTTCTTGCTCCAAGCGCTGCCGTCGAGGAACACGCGGCCACCGGGCTTGAGCAGCGCGGAGAACTTCTTCAGCACGCGCTCGTAGTCGGGCAGATGCTCGATCACGCCCATGATGACGATGGCGTCGAACTTCTCCTTCGGCCCGTATTCGTAGAAGTCGGTCAGCACGATGTCGAAGCGGTCGCCGAAATTGGCGAGCTTGCCCTTCAGGTAACTCTGGGAGACTTCCGAATTGGTAATGCCGGTGAAGCGTGCGCCGGCTTGCAGCGCATGGCCGGCGAAGGCGCCCCAGCCCGGGCCGATCTCGAGCACGC
>Ga0075342_1000043_pt1 | contig 24809 bp, 29 predicted proteins | sample RushOxbow_ThreeS_3_FD_120085 | JGI IMG/M metagenome (GOLD analysis project Ga0075342, IMG submission 120085) | Natural and restored wetland microbial communities from the San Francisco Bay, California, USA, that impact long-term carbon... | ecosystem: Environmental > Terrestrial > Soil >...
AGTTGTCCTTCGTGACTCCGATATGGGCTTCGATAGCAGTCTGCGCCTGAGCTTGCGTGATGGGCTTGGCTCCAGGGGCGATGAACTTCAATTGCTCACTCTTGCCACGTTCCTTCGATCTTACGATGATTGTCCCATCGTTCAGCACCATCTTCACGAGGCAATCGGGCTCACCCGTTGTGATGATCTCGTCATCGGTTCGTTTCGTGTGCCATCCGAAAAGGCAATACGCGAACGCGAGTAGGAAGGTGCTCTTGCCCAACCAATTACTCCGAGCCGGGTTGTCATCAGCTTGGGCCATCACCGCATAGACAGACGCCTGCAAGTCCTCAGCAGATTGAACCCCTCTGAAGCAATAGAGGTTCTTCATCGTGATTGCAGTCGGATACAGATCAAGGATGTCCATCACAATCCCTCTTCGTCAGCAAGCTTGTTCAATAGGGCCCCAAGTTCAGGCTTCCGACTGCTCGTACTTCTTGCAACCAATGCCTCAACGAGTTCCCGAACGGGCGGTATCGAATCGTCTGCCCCCATCAGTCCCTTCACGGTCGCGGCCGCACTTCCAACCCGAACATGATCACAAGGGGGCTTCGGCATCATGCGAACGGCCTTTGCTCCCGCCTTCTCGAGTTCGGACTTGAACGTCTTCAATCGAGCATCAGTTGCAAGGGCAGTCGGTCTCACCCGAACGAAGCACCCATTGAACCGCGCTGGATTCGCAGTCTCTTCGATCGTAACCAATCTTGAAGAGACAATCGGCTTTCGATCGATCTTCATGTCAAATCTCCACGATGACTAGACTAGGGTTGTGACCTTCTTCGTCGTGTCGTAGCCGAGCAAGGCTTCCAATGATGTTGACGCCGTTGAACTCTTGAGACGTGTGATAGTGACCACCGAAGATCGTGCATCCTGGCCACTTGCGCTTGATCGTTTCAACTGGCCAGTAGACTTCTCTGCCACGAGCAAGCTCTTTCGTTTCGCTACCGGCGCTGATGCCCTTCAGATTCAAATGCCCGAATACCAACGTCGGAACCCCGAAGGTTGCTTTGCTCATCTTACGAACCACGGCTTCTGGATCGTAAGCATGCGAAACGGGTGTGAACGGCAAACCAACGATATGAACCCGCTTCCCAGTTGTTGGGTCAGTAAAGACCAATTCACCGGGCGATTCGAATACGTTCAAAGCTATAGCGGCACTCGCCAGCGGGGAGAGCGTCGTGGTGCCAAGACCATCTTCAACGACGTCGTGATTGCCCGCAATCCAGATGCTCGCGATGCTTGCGTTGTCGAGTCGAATGCCTACCTCAATCGACTTCGCAATGGCTCGAACAGAATTCCATCCGTCATAGTTGCATAGATCGCCAACCATCACGTAGAGCGAAACCTTGTCTTCGATTGCGACTTGTACGCTTTGATCTACGGCTGCCGCAACTTCATCCCATCGAGTGACGCCATCGGTAACGGCGTCAAGATGCCAATCGCTCGTTATGAGAATCTTCATAGTCCCTCTTTCAACTTCCGTAGCGCGTCGCGGGTTGCGCCCATGCGCTTCTTCAATGGTTCTTTGGTAGCTGCATCGACAGAAAGGTCTTCGACGGGTTTCGGTGGTGATTCGATCGGTTCACATTCGATCTCAACGTTGTCAATGCAAACACTGTCGCCGACGTTGACACTCGCTGAACCCGAACCACCAAAGGTGAACTCGAGCAAGATGTCTCTGGACGTCTCATTGGCGAACAGCCCAACACGAACCACGGTTCCCCATGGATGTTGAGCCATCGGGAATTCAATTCGGTTCTTCGTGACTCCCCCCTTCAATTGGATCTTGATCCGCTTGTAATCGGGGGATGAAACTTCGTTACCATCTTGCTTGAGCAACCCTGCCCAGATGGTTCGAGTCATGTCTTTGCTCGCTGGTATTGGAATGTCTGGCATGGTGAATTCGAATGTTGGTAGTGATGGAAGTGAAGGGATCTGAGGAAGGTTCGGTGTCGGTATCGAAGGCATCGGGGGCATCTTCGGCATCGGTAGCCCCCCGAAAGTCACTTTCGCAATTTCGCCCGCGAGAGCACTGTTCAAAGCCGTTCCAAGAACTCGCTTCTGCTCGGCAATGTCTCTCGATCTGAATTCTTCAAATGCTTCTGCAATCCGTTGGTTCGGAGATTGTTCAGGGGGGGTTATCAACTCAGCGAAGACATCGAGCATGTATCCGCCTCGATGCGATCGAACGAACATCTTCCCGCTATGTTCTGTGACTACGATACCGATCGGTTCGTAAGCTCCCCCGACACTTGCCTTCACGACTCGACCTTGCGTGTCGAGGGCGACTAGATCACCCGAAGATAGGCTTACTCCATCTCGGATCGTCAGTATCTGTATCGGATTCGGCTGGCCCATCGTCTATCTCCAGCGCGTCCATCGTTCTGCGTGCTCTCTCCAATGTCTCCTTGTTCACCTTCAAGGGTTCAACCTTCGGTTCAGGACGCGCTCGTTTGAACCGTGTCTTGTCGACTGGCATCGTGCCCAACACTTTGATTGAGCAACCCGCATCGCAAACCCAAGTGACTTCTACGACGACATCTTTCGTTCGACCTATCGACTTCCGTATCCCATTGACGGTCAGGTCACCCTTCACTGGGATGATCGATTGAGTCTTCTTGATGATATCACCGCATAGTGGGCAGACACCCGCTGGACGAATGTGATCATACTCGTTCATCGTTCGTTCCTTTCATCGACTTCCTTCTCAGCTCGGTAGAAGGTTCCTTCGATGGACGGATCTTGGAACTCGGCGATTGCGTAGAAGGCAACGTCGAGAAGAGCATCTATGTTCTTCGTCTTCTTGTACTCGGACAGCGATTGCTCAATCCATCCAAGGTAATTCGGGGATCGCCCCCGATTCGATTCGTACCGAATGAACCCCATCGCAACGCGAGCACGTATCAAACCGAAGACGTGATCTAACCGTTCTTTGACGTGCTCGCGTATCTGCTCAATCGTGTATTGCTTCTGAACCCCTAACGAATAGAGAGCGTGAAGACGAATCCACTCCGAAGTAGATTTCAACTCAAGCACGAGCTTCACCTTCAATGGTGTCAAGCAACGATTCGTCAGCAGTCAGTGCCTTCACAGCCGCCGACTTTCCATTCCACTTCGAGTTCGTGGCTTCGCACTTGAACCAAGCTCCAGCCTCAACGACAACGCCTGCATCGACCGCAAGCTCGAGAACATCACGCGCTCTATCGAATCCAGCGGGGACTAGGATTCCATTGCTCGTGTGAAAGTAGCCTTTCTCGATCTTGTGTTGCTTGCCCGAAACCTTCGTCTTGGTGATCTCGATGCAATGCCTCTCACCAACGATTGGCGCCTCTTGCCCCGAACCATCCTTGACCCAAGTACGCGTGACTCTACCGACGATGCTACTCTCGAAGATCAAACCCTTTCCGCCTCCGACCTTGTAATCCTGGCCTTCTCCGGGTTCGACTGCCTTGTACTTGTCGGGGTTCGTATCGTACTCTCGAGCAATGAATACGAGCGCGGTTCCAGTGTGATAGAGCAGAGGAACAAGCTCGTCGAGCCATTGTGCATTCAGGGCAGCCTTCATCATCGCGCCTCTACCAGATGCACCATCCAAACCGGCATCACCCTTCAGTAGCTTCTTCAGAAGCCCTTCGGGAACAAGCTTTCGAATGCTGTCGACGACGACGAGGCCAGTCGTCTCAGAATCGAGATCACCCTTCGCCCGTGCTTCTGCGATGTTCGTAACGAACTCCCGAACGCTGTCAACCGTGTCTTCGTAGCTCTTCGGACGCTTCGCTAGGAACCCCGGGTGATCGGCGTACTTCTTCATCAGGGTTCGAAGCCAATCTTCTGGCGTCGTGAACTCGGCGTCGATGTAGCCGTAGAAGTTTCCAGCGCGCAAGAACGACAGCCCAAGCCCATGGACGAACGCCGTCTTGCCATGATTCGAAGGCCCATGGATAACGGTGATGCGTTCAATCGGGTGACCACCGACGCCGGTTGCTCGATCGTAGAGCGGGAAGATTGTTGGATGAGCACGAACCTTCGTGAGCACTTCCATCGCAGGCCTGAAGCCCTTGATTCCCTTGCTGACCTTGAACAGCGAAGCGAGCCTGTCGTTACCTTTCGATCGATCTACGGGTTTGCTTTCAACGACCTGAGGCTTTGCAACTTTCGTCGCTTTCGATTTCCTTGCCATGCATCCTCCAAAAGGAAAGGTCGCCCGACGAGTCATTCACCGGGCGACCCTTCGTCCACGCCTCAGAACGGAATCGGCTTCTTGCCAGCCTTGGGCGCTTCCTTTGCGGCAGCCTTGGGAGCAGCCTTGGGAGCAGCCTTCGCCGGTTCGGGGGCAGCCTCTGGCGCTGCTTCCAGTTCGGCATCGGGCTCGACTTCGTATTCCGCCCCACACTTCTCGCACTTGGTCGCGTTGGGGTCCATCATCGCACCGCATTCGTCACAGGGAATCCACCCTTCGGGGGTAGGCTCTTCTGTTTCGACTTCTGGCTCGGGCTCGGGCTCGGGCTCCGCCTTTCGCCGTCTGCTTGCCGTTGGGGTCGGCGCTGGCTCGGCTTTGGCAGACTTCGGGGCAACCTTCGGCTCTTCCTTTGCGGCAGCCTTGGGGGCAGCCTTGGGGGCAGCCTTGGGGGCAGCCTTCGTCACTGTAATCGGGGCTTCAATTTCCGCCTCGACTTCTTCTTCGTCAGCCTGCTCGGCTAGGCCAGCGCGCTCAGCAGGACCGAACACATCATCCCAGTCGATGACCGTCGGGTCAGGAAGAACACAATGCGTCTCGAGATCGGCGCGGAGCTTGGTGATGTTGCCACCCTTTATCAGGTTGTTGATTTCTGGTGGATCAGATTCAATCAGGTCCTGAATTGCGTCCGTGAGCGGGATGCGGCTCTTGGGATAGGCCTTGTACTTCTTCGAGAACTCCTTGGCGTTGGGGTTGTGCTCCCACCCGATTGCATACGGATGGAGCAACGGGTTCCCTTCGCGTTCGCCGAGTTCCTTGATCTTGGCGTGAATGCACTCCTTCGTCGCGTCCCCGAGGGCGGTCGTTTCGATTGCGATCTGCACTCCCGATTCAGCGTCGTCAGCATCGACCACGGTGAAGAGGTAGTTGCACTTCGCGAAGGAGTTTTCCTTCCACGCTTCGGTCATCAGAATGCCGGCCGTAGACATTGCTTCCTTCTCATCGTCAGTGAGTCGATCACTGTCGTAGAGATTCAACATGCCGCCGAGAGTCAAGGTCTGAGTGTCTCGTGGGTCGTCACCTTCCCAACGGAACACGTCATCGGCAAAGCCGATCTGACCATCGTAGTACAACCGACGAAGCTCCTCGAGCAGTCGACACATCGGGCAGATGACGGGGGGCAGATTCCGTTCGCCGGTATCGCGGTCCCGACGGTATTGCTTGATCAATATCGACTCGTCCTCGAGACAGTTGAACTTCCCTCCGAACACCTTGCGCTGGACTGCTCCAGTTCGCTCGTCCTTCTTCTCGAAGATCTTGGGAAGCCCATGTTGCCAAAGAGCAACGATCGGCGCCTTCGTATGCAAGAAGATGTTGACGGCTGGCGGACTACGCTTCTTCCAACCGCGAAGGAACTGGCTCCCGCCGCCCTTCGTTATATGCCCCAAAAACTGACCCATTTCTAGTGATCGTGATGACATTGTGTTCTTTCTTGTTCTCTTGATTTGCCCTTGAGCATCAGCCTTTCGGCGTAACGCTCAATGATCCTACGGCCCGTTTCGGGGTCGTAAGTTGAGCGGTTCCCTTACCACGGGACCGCGCCTCCATCGACACCTTCGTACCCCCACGTTCTTTCGGCAGGGACTTGACAAGCTCGTCAACCGTCCGGTTGCAAAGCTCCTTCAGTGAGTCGGGCGTATGCTCACGAAGTAGGTTCTCCAGCGCGATGGCTAGCCGCTTCTCGTTGGTCATCGGTCTTCGTCGTCCCCGTCGTCTTCGTCGTCGATTTCGCCATCGTCGAGATCTTCGTCATCGAGATCTTCGTCGTCAATGTCGAGATCTTCTTCGGTGTCGTCATCTCCGTCGACATCCACGATCTTCGGGTTGGACGTGAGGGTTGTCTTGACCGTTCGCTCGTCTTGAACAGTCTTCACGTCATCGAGTTCTTTCTCGACGAGCTTGTCAGCTTTTGGGCTTCGAGCCTTGGCGGGCTTCGCAGCCTTGGGCGCCTTGGGCGCCTTCTCCTTCTTGGGCGCCTTGGGCGCCTTCTCCTTCTTGGGCTTTGCAGCCTTCGGAGCCTTCGGAGCCTTGGGGGCCTTGGCTGGCTTTGCAGCCTTGGGCGCCTTCTCCTTCTTGGCCTTGGGCGCCTTCTCCTTCTTGGCCTTGGCCTTCGAAGCCTTGGGCGCCTTCTCCTTCTTGGGCTTGGCCACCTTGGGCTTCGCCTTCGAATACTTCGAAAGGGCCGTCAGTCGACTGAACCCGGTTGCCATCACCTTGTCCGCCGCCGACTTGATGTCGCCACCTGAAGCTTCGGCATACTCCTTCAGGCTGGCATACGTTTGATCACTGACCAGAACACTCTTACTCATCGGACTACTTTCCTTTCAATGCAAGAGGGATGAATGAATGATCCCTCGGGCAAGTTCTTTGATTCGATCGTTGTTGCTGACTACCGGATGAAGTTGCAGTTCGCACCGTTCTTCGTAGGCAACCAATTCGCCGAACGACTCGAACCGATGGTGATGACCGCAATGGTTACAAGCAATCGAGACATTCCCCGTCAGCTTGCCTTCCATCACGATGCGGTGACCGCAGATCGAACACTTCCAAACCGGATTCATCTTGCTGCTCTCCATGCCGTTCAGTCTGCCAAGGGGTTCCCGTCCCTGACAACTTTTCGATCAACTTCGTTTGCCGGCGTTCAGCATACTGCTCAACGAGAAGCAACGTTGACGCCATAGCTCAGCAAAGGACTTCAGGCTATCCATCATTCCTTCGGCCTTGCTCTTTCGCTCCATGGCGATTGCCCATTCGTCTGGGAAGAGCACACTAGCCCGCCCCTTGATGTCCGCCTCGGTGATTGCCTTCGATCGTTCTTTTCGATCTTTCTCACCCTGGATGTCACGACTTGCTGCATCGCGCATCGCCTCGATGATAGGCATCGTCTCCAGATCGAACCGCTCGTATTCTACTCGAGCGACGATGTAGAGCTTATGAGCCCGCCGGGCGTTGTCTTCTGCCTTGTTCAAGGCTTCTTGCAAATTGCCAGGCGTCAACGCATCGCTCAATCGCAAGTCCGATTCGAGTTCGTGATACTCGGCTTCCGGATCTTCGAGGGCAAAGGTTCGTTCCTGAATCTTCATCCATGCCGGCGGGAGCACCGGGAAGTCATTCATGACGAACCGTTCAGATGAAGAAGGCTTCGGCGCCAATTGCACTTTCGGATCAGGCGTAGTTCGTCGTCGTTCGACACTTGGTTTCGCAGATGTCGCAGCTGAAGTCTTCACCTCGGCAGCCTTCTTCCGCATGTCTTCGATCCGCCCGTCACCGATCTCACCGATCTTCTGTGCTTTGGTGCGGTTCGCAGGTGCAGTCTGGAAGAGTGAATTGACGATCGCTGCCGCTTTCTCATCTGTAGTTGCCATGCCGTGTTCCTTGCTTGCACTTCTTATGGACAGTTCGCCGAGCTTTTCGTACCCCCAAGCCAAACCTTTTTTTCTGGCGTCGACCCTTTGGGCATAGGGGGTGATTCCCCAAGGGTCAGGGGGTAGCAGGCGTCGCAATTCGCCGTCTCCTACCAGGACCCGCCGTTGGGGCACTAGGGGTCGGTTCCAGCGCGGGAGGGGGGTTTGGTTGGGCCTTTGCCGCTGGAGCCTTGGCGGGCTTCCTAGGGGTCGCAGGCTTGGTCGACCGTGGCATCCTCGCAGCCTTGGGGCGGACCGACCCATACTGGTCGTCCCATTGATGCCCCGGGAATGACGCTTCTAGGAGTCGTTGCGTTGGGGGCCACATCATCTTTTCCCAGATCTCGAACCTGTCACAGGTTCCATCCCAATCCTTGGCGAGTCGATACTCGATGTCCCCCTTGTGACTGGCATCATAGATGAAATACGTGACCTTCGTACCTTCGGCAACGTCTTCACCGTTCTCGATCATCTTTCGAGCTAGTTCAATGTGAGGGAGTTGCTTTGCGAAGTCCCCATCCTGCTTTCGCTTGCGGGAGTATTCGTTCAACGGCTTGTTCAATCGCTTGCCGATCGACACGTCTTCGATATCGAGTTCCCCGTTCAAGATGCGGTCTTGCCACTTTGCGACGACCAGATCGAACGTCTGCGTGTCTTCGTGACCGCCGTTCTCCATCCCAACGAGGTAGTCGATGACCTCGCCTTGGAAAGTCCTAGCGAGTCGAATGCTGTCACCGCGCTTGTACTCGAGGCCTTTGATCTCTGGCTTGCTCGACGCATCTGCCAGCGTGCCCTTGAAGTGGACATATCGACCGATGTACTTTTTCGCAGCGATGAAGATCAAGCGTTCGAATTCCTTCTCGTAGGCGAGCTTGATCAGATTCTCACTGCATCCGCATTCCTTTAGCAGGACAGGGTAGAAGTCGTGATTGCACCAATCCACGAAGACTTCGAATTGCGTTCGATTGCAGTTCGCAATGAACAGTGAATCCGTATCACCGTAGATGGACGCCATCGTACGTTCTTCGGCAGCCTTCATGGTCTCTTGAATGAGCCATGCCCCAACTTGAGTCACCGCTTCTGCAACGTCTCGATTGAAGAAGCGGCTCATCGGGCTACCGACGACGCCGTAGAAAGTATTCGCTGCGATCTTGTAGGCAGTCGCCTTTCGATTGGCTCGAACCCAATCATCAGATCCAGGTGGGAACGTCGACTTCAGATCGTTCCAATGCTTGCGCAACCGCATCACCTCTTTGACAGCCGTCGGAAGAATGCCTTCCGTCTCGGTCAAGAAGCACGTCTCTGTGATGGGGGCTCGACATAGCGGGACCCCCATTGCATCGGCTTGGGCTAGCTCGTCGCCGGCAATCAACGTCTCCGGGCTCATGTTCCAAGTGACGATGATGCTTGGATACAGCGAAGCGAAGTCGCCAACGTGAACGTTCTTGATGATACCGCTTCCTTGCGGCTCCATCACATAAGCCCCCTTGTACTTGTCGGCGTAGCCTCGAGAGAAGTTGCTCGGGAATCGGTAGTTACGTTCGAGCCCTAGTTTGAGCAAGAACCCTTCAACTTGCACCGATCCATTCATGCCCCGCGAATCTGCGAAGACGTTGCATGTTTCCGCAAGTGTCTGGAGAAGACCAATGAACCCGGTCTTCTCTTCGATCTCACACTGACGAACCGTATCAACGATATTGTACTTGCCGAGAAACTCTCTACTCTCACCTCCAGCGGCCCATGCCTCATAGGTCTTGCTCGCATCGAAGTCGTCTTTACCGACGCCGAGCAATGCCATCGAGATCGCTTGCAGTGAGTAACTCGCCTTCTCTTCTCCAGACTCTGCCGCCATGGCATTCATCTTGATGAAGAGTTCCATCTGATCGAGCCAAAGCCATCGATCGAAGTTGACGTTCAACCGTCGCTGAAGGCATCTTGACTTGACCGCAGGGAAGTCGAACCTATCACCGTTCCATGATGCAACCTGATCGAAGTTCTCAAGGGTTGCGAGCATCTTCTGGAGTAGGGCACGCTCGCTGACATCGGTGTCGGCTTCAAGCATCCCCATCACTGAGTTCTTCTTCGTATCAGTGATCGTCCAGCAAAGGATTCGAGCTTTGCCTTCTGCTGCAAGTCTGGGCCCCACCCGGCTATCGGTCTCGATGTCTAGATAGCAAAGGCGGGGGACAGCGTGAACGAGCTTCGTATCGGTCATGAACCTTCGAACAGGGCTCACGTCCCCTTCGTAAGTTCGAACCCCATCTGCTTCGAGGGCACCACATAGCTTCTCTCGATCAAAGCCATTCTTCCAACAGACACGAATCCATTCGCCCTCTTCGAGCATTGCCTTGACGGCGCTATGGTTTCGAATCTTGCGCTTCGTTGATTCGTCAATATCGTTTCGAATGAAGCATGAGTATTCGGGCGCTCGTTCACGGATGACGATCTTGCTATCGACCATCTCGACAAGAACTAAGGTGTCCTTCGACAAGACGACGTTCAGTAACCCGTGAGCAGAAGGAACATCAGGTGCCGGAGTTGATGTTGTTTGGTTGTTGGAGAATGGACGCGGCTTCTCCGACACCTGATGTTCATTCTGCCCGCTAGTTACTAATCGTCGTCTTGCCATGTTTACCCCTACTTCTCTTCGTCGCGAATGTCGTCTTCGTCGTCTTCGTCGTCTTCGTCGTCTTCGTCGACTTCTTCTTCGTCTTCGTCGTCGTCGAGTTCAACGTCGGCATCAACTTCTTCTTCGATGTCGTCGGGGATCTCCATCGTGTCTTCGTCTTCGTCGGCTTCTTCTGGAACGTCCGTGAAGATGTCGTTGCGCTTGGATCGCTTGCGTTCGATGCGAAGTATCAGCTTCCCTTCACGATCTCGAGAGACCGAGTAGTAGACGCAGACATTGTTCGGCAACACTTCAACGGCCCATGGGTCTTCATCAATGGACATCGCCTGAACGTTGCTAGTCTTCGTGATCCCGTTCTTCTGGCGGATGTTCAACTTCAAGTCGACGATGCCTGGAGCCATTGCAACGGTCAACGCTTCGGGGTGAGTCTTCGGGATCTCCCTCTTGATGACTTCTTCAGCATCCTTGCTGATCTTCGACTTCTTCCCCGGTTCGTTCTTCCCCTTCAGTTCCGCAGGTAGATGAAGCTCGACCATGCACTTTGCGAACCCGAGGCGTTCAACCGTCTCGCTATCGAAGTTCGCGTAGACTTGCTGATGCTTCAATGCATGAGCTTCGCTCATTCCAAGTTCGGCTTTGCAGAACTGGCTCCAAGTCGAATATGCCGACTCGAGCTTCTCGTTCAGGCGCAACCTCCAAAGCTTGTCCCGGTAGATGCCGGTGATGATCTTCCCGATGAACCAGATGTCCTTCGACGCCGACACCTTGCGTTCATTGATCTCTTGGACATACTTATCCAATTGACCAACTGACAACGCTGACTTGTCAATCACCTCAGTCCCATCTTCGGTCGTCGCGATCACCATCGCTGTGTCAGAAGGCTTTGGTTCCAGCGAGGGTTTCTTCTTCCTTGTCGGGGCAGCCTTGGGGGGCTCAGGGGTATGGGTGGCAACTGGCTTCGCCGGCTTCTCCACCTTGGCGGGCTCTGGCTTGGGCGCTGGCTCGGCCTTCGGGGCCTTGGCAGGCTTGCCCCCCTTCTCGGCCTTTGCAGCCTTAGCGGGCTTTGCAGCCTTGGCGGTCTTCTCTGGCTCGGAGGACTCTTGGGCTTCCGGTTCGTCGTCAGATTCGCTATCACCGCAGAACGGGCAGGCGTCAAGCCGTGAATCGCTATCGCCTCCACAAGTGGTGCATTCGCACAACGAATCAGCAGGCGTTGAGACTCGATACCAGAGAACCAAGTTTCGGACGACATCTTCGAGATCGATGTCGCCTGGCTTTGGGAGCTTCATCGGTGACTCCGACATTCTGCTCGAAGCCTTGTACGCGACAACATACGCCTTCCGAACCAACTCTTCGTTGACGTGGTTCAGCTTCACCCCTTCGATCAACTTCTCGACTCGGGGTTTCATCTTTCGTTTCGTCGCCATCGTGTTTCTCCATTCTCTTCAGTGTTCGAAGAATTGCCTTCTGAATCCAAACAACATCGCGAACCAAGCCAATCTCTTCGATGCTCGGCTGATCAACCAATTCTCTGGCCCCGTTGACGATGCTTCCGTTTCTCAAGACAGACATCAGTAGCACCGATTGACGGGGAGTAGAATTCTTGAGTAAGGAGTCGACGATTTCTTTCGATCCTATCAGCGATTCGGGCGTTCTATCCATGACACCTTCCGGCATGTCGTCACCGACAGGTATCAACGCGGCCCCAACCCATTCGTTCGATTCACCTCGTCTGAAGCCTGCCGCCCACATCAAGTTTCTTGAGATTGCGATCTTGACCTGCCACATCGCGTATCCCGCGAACGAACCAACGTCTGGCTTCCACGAAAGCGATGAACGCCAGAACGACATCAAGATCACTTGATACATGTCGTCAGCTTCCATCGGAACGTATCGACGCATCACCGAACGTTCAGCGATGCGCTTCATTGCCCCCCGGGCTGAACGCTCGAACTCTGCGAGCGTCCAACCCTCACTGAGCAATGTCAAACACTCACGGAGATTGTCACGGCTGGCCATTGGCTTCCCGAGTTACGTTGTCCAGCGCGCAATCGCGGAGTTGAACAGCCGCTGAGATTGCACCATCGCCGTTCCCTCTGATCGTAGCGTCGCTGATATGGACGTATGCTCGGGCGTAGTCGTAGAGCCAAGGTGCCCCTCCGTATTGGCTCCGACCACCCTTGCTGATCGCTTGAATGTCAACGTCGATGGCAACCGTCCAAAGCTGAATCCCAAGGGAGACCATCTTGTCGAAGTGGTGCTTCGAATAGTTGTCGAGCCCATCAGTTATGAACACGATGTCGGCGCCTTCCATGTTGTCGTTCGCCAGGTTCTGCACCTGAGTCAACGAAGTGGCGAGGGCCGTGTCGATATCGGTGCCTCCACCGCAATGGCTTTGAGCGACCAAGAGCATGTCGTCAGCGTTGCCCGCTCGAACATCATGAACATCGGTTACGGTCGAGAAGTGAACGATTCGAACCAAGCGCCCTTCTTGAAGGGCGACCCGCGTCAAGGCGACCGCACAAGCCTTCGACCAAATCTCTCGATGACCGTGCATCGAGCCCGACTCGTCGATAGCAATTACAAGGGGGCCTCTGCTCTTGGTTGACTCGCCTGCCATCTTGAACTGATTGGCGCGATCTTCACTGACACGGACAGTCACCTCAGGATCGATACCGATGCTCGCCTTCTCATCATCGAGCATCCTATCGATCTCCCCACCCGTCTCAACTCCATCGACTTCTTGCGGGTCCTTGCACTTGCTCGGAATAGGCGAGTAGTCGAAAGCCTTATACATGCGACCCGCAAGTTGTGCGATCTCGAGCATCAGCTTATCAACTTCACCAGAGCGATCTTCAACTTGGCGCATCTCTGCCCAAGCATCTGCACGATCGAAGCCGAAGCCTTCTTCCATCTTCTCGGTCGTCTTTCGGCGCTTCTCGAAGTCTGCGAACGCTTCTTGAACCAGGGTTCGCAGAATGAGATCGTCGTCGATGTCCTTACCATCACGCATCGCCGCGATGATCAGCAATTCGCATAGACGAACGAGCAAGTACGTCGCCGGGATGCCGCTCCGCATCTGAAGAAGTGGAACGTAGTCGATAGGGACAACCCCACGAAGAGCCGACGCCATCACGTTGTCGGTCTCGCCTGCCCCCATGCATTCGTTCCAGGCATCTTGTAGGAAACCGGCTATCTTGGACCCGATCTCTTTCTTCACCCCATTCTTTGGAAGCAGCCTCTCGAGACCTTCTCGGAGCATACCGTGCCGAGCAACCGCTTCATCGAACGATAGAACATCCCAATTGAATTGATTTGCGAACATGATGTCACCCTCACCCTTCCAAAGCCGGTTGGAACTTCGCGTACAACTCTTCGAAGTCTCGATGCAGACTCTTCACGGCCCGTGCAACGTCGTTTTTACTGTTCGGGCGTAGCTTGTATCGGCGCATCGCATCAGAGACCTCTTCGGCCGTCTTGATGATCTTGTCGAGCACTTGCCCGGCATTCTGTGCATTGATGCCGCTCTGCTTCAGCGAATTGTATGCTTGCCGAGCCGCGTCAACTTTCTTGATTAGGCTTTGCGCAATCTCCAAGTCGCAACTCGTAACGATCGATGCAGCCTTCTGAATGTCCTTTTCGTTGTCCCAGGCCATCAACGCGATGATGTCCAGATCTTCGACGGAAACTTCTTCCCGTTGAGCAAGCCATGCATTCGCCTGAATCGCTCTCTGCCATTGACCGAGCTTGCGATCACTAACATCAAGGCCTTCCTTCAAGCAACGCTCTTGGATGACGCAAAGCAATGATTCGATCTCTGGGCAGATCTCCACTTTCGCAACTTCCAGCGCGCAAGCTCGAAGCTCCTCCAACGTTACAATCGCGTCGGGGTTCGGCTGGTAGTGTTTGCGAGATGCCCGTAGCACCTTCACCCGGCTGTCCCTGGCTTGCACCGGGTAGACAGGGATCTTGATATGGAACCGATCGTAGAGCGCCGAGATGCGGTCATTGCGTCGATTCACTTCGGGCCAGTTCGTAGCCGAGCCAACGCTCCAAAGTCGAACTTGAACCCCATCGAAGTCACGTTCGTCGCTGAGCAATCCGAGCAGGCTGTTCAGAACGCCGTCACTTCCCTTCAGGGCTTCGTCAATGAACGCGGTGTCGCAGTCGAGTAGCTTGCCCTCGATCTTACGCTTCTCTTCCCCACGTTGCAGGGCGGCCAAGTCGATTCGACCGATCAGATCGTTCAAGGTGGAAAAGCTACCGAGCAACGTCGAGAAGTGGACGGCCCCTTCAATGTGGCTCATCAACGCCTTGCTAAGAACGGTCTTCGCGGTTCCGCGTGGTCCGACGAGCAAGTAGTTCATCCCCGTCAAGAGGGAGATCGCCATGCTCAAAACCGCAACATCACGCTCGACGAAGAACCCGTTCAACTGAACGATTGCATTCTTCAGTCGGGTAGAGACCGGTATCGACGTCTCAATCTCAGGAGCAATCTGATCAACTTGCCCAGCTTGTTCCACTGGCTCAACCGTCCTTCTACGACGGCTTCTCCGAACCTCTTCCATACGACATTCTCCTTGCCCAAACGGGCAGCCAAACAACGACGCAACCCTCGCACGGCACGCGCTAGCGCGCAACTAAATTCATCAAAGGCCAGCGCGATCAGCTTGCGCTGGCCTTTTTTTGGGGTGGTTTGGGTTGGGCTAGATTGCGAAAAGCTGATCGAGCATTGCCCGGGAACCCACCTTGACGATCCCCTTGCTTGCGGCTTGCTGGGCAAGCTCTTGGATATCGTTGAACGCGGTGTCGCCCTTGCTCTTGGCTTCAAGCATCGCTTCCTTCGCGACACCGAACTTACTCTTCAAAGATTCCAACGATTCCTTCAATGGACCGAGTTGTTCTTGCAAGATGGCGGCATACTTCTCGGCCATCACCATCAGCTCTCCACATTCGAAGATCCCCGTGTCGAAACTATTCTCCCTCACGTTGGTTCGATTGCTGATGTCGTTCAGCCTTCTCGTCAACGATTCAATCTCTCCATCGAATGTCTGAATCGTTCGGCGTTGCCAGGTCTGCAACGTTCGTGGATCTGCATACTGAGGGATTGACGCCCCTTCGAACTTCACGGGAAGATCTTCGGTAAGGGCTTCGAGTCCATCAAGAACATGCATGAAGCGTTCACCTGCATCACCAGGAAGGAAGTAGACCCCGCCATTGATGCGCCGGCTCACCCAACCAAGCTCGTTCCCGAGATCGAGCAACGCGTGACTGATATGGTAGTTGTACGCGATCGTCTGGCAGGCGTTCGCGTAGTCTGCCATCGCCTGCCCGTATTTCATGGCGGCTTCGTTCGGGTAATCAGTCTCGTCCATAGGCGGGCAAACTACGACTTCAGTTCCTTCGACTCGAACCCGAGCCCCAAGTTCCCACCGATCGCGCTCACCTTCTACGCTCACGCGATAGTAGACCCCGATCGAAAGTGGCGTGTCCTTGTCGGGCTTGCTCAATGGCTTCACCGAGATCGTCTTCGCATCGATCTTGATGGCATACGAGAAGCCAATCTTCGACGCGACGTTCAGACTGTCTTCTGGGGTGATCTTCTTGAAGAACTTCTTGTCGACACCTGCCGCCAGGAACAACTCTTCGAACTTCTCTCGAGGGATCGCCAGATCGGTCGAAGACTCCCCCATGTTCCAAGACACTTCGACGCCAAGAAACGCGTCGCCTGCCTTGCGTGCTGAATCGAACTTTCGGGTCGCTGATACCATGTTCATCTTGCTGATCCCTTTCAATGTGCCAAGGCCCCCACCCTTGAGCAGGGGGCCCGGCGACTAGCTTAGGCGACCTTGACCGGCTTGGCAGACTTGGGCGGGGCAACGGCTGCCCGCTTCGCTTCACGGGGAGGAGACGAATCTGCCATCGACGGCCAAACCCCTGTCACGGCTTTCCCAGCCTTGGGGGCCTCTGGCTTGGGCGCTACGATGGGGTTCACCTTTGGGGGTGCCACCTGAGCGGGTTCCGCCTTGGGGGTCTCCTGAGCCGTCGCTGGCTCCACCTTGGTGCATAGTGCCATGACCACGGTCTCGACAGGCGCCTTCACGGCTCCGGCGTAGATGCGGACGTTCTGTTCCAGCGAGGACCAGTCGGCCAGCTTGAACAGGGCGGGGCATCCCTGAATCTCGGTAGGAGTTGCACCGGCCTTGACCGCGAGCACGACCTTCTCCAAGGCGCGGCATGGGTTCCACTTGGTCTCGCTACCCTTGGCAAGTATGGCGAGCAAGGTGGCCTTCTTCGTTTCCTTGTTCGCGGCGATCAACGCCTTCTTCGCAGACTTCTTCGTTGTCTCGGGCAACCCGGCAATCGCTCGAACCTGCGAACGCAACGCCTTGAGAGCGTCCTTCTTCTCGGTCTTCGACTTAGAGGTGGTCTTTGCTTCAGTGCTTGGGTTTAGGGTGGTCATCGTTGGTTACTTCTTTCTCGTGGCCGTTTGGTTGATCGCCACGGACCAACCCTCGCACGATGCGCGCTAGCGCGCAAAGAGAATTCGTCACCCACACGATGAATCCAACGGCTCTCCGTGATTCATGCCGAACCGTTGCCCCTATTCGACCAGCGCGGCGTCTTTTGCGGATTTTCGGATCTTCTCCAGGTGTTTTCTCACCGCGAACCCCTGGTTCTCTAACGTCGTAATCCATCTCATCACCGTTACATGGTGAACACCGATTCCATTCGAAGTATGTACCGCGTTCCCATCATATTTATTTAGTAACCCAATCAACTTGATAGCGGCTTTCTTGCATTCACCATTTCGAATCATGGTTCCTATCTCTGTTGTAGGGTGCCGTCTAGTGACCAATCCTTCTATAGGTTTAGAACTTGTTGCAGATCTAGCTTTTCGTATCTTCTCGAGGGGCTTCCGTACGGCAAACCCCCTATTCTCCAGGTTCGTGATCCACCGCTTCAAGGTCGCATGGTGGACGCCTGCCGCAATCGCAGCGTGAACCGAGTTCCCTCCGCTGGCCTTCAGTAGCTCCAACAATGCTGCAACGGCCTTCCGCTCTTCGCCGTTGCAGATCATGGTTCCGATCTCAGTTGTGCTGTTCGACATAGCTCTCATCCCTTCAACGACATCTTTGCCCGTTGCAGCAATCCATCAGTGACCTCGATTGCCTCGTACTTCTTTTTTCTTATCTCGTTGATCAACGGCCACAATCCCCACGTTCGAATCATTCGGTACGCTACCGATCTCGAAATGTTCATTCTCCATGCTGCCCTCGAGATGCTTCCTTCTGCCCATTGCAAATCACTGATGAACTTCTTAGCAAGCGTCTCGTTCGCTTGGTAACTATTCGGTCGGGGGCACTTCCTTCGGGGGAAGCCTGTCTTGCGCTTCGATCCCCTTCGGTGGATGTAGGGTTTGGAATGGCGTGGCATAGCAAGTCTCGTAGAACCGATGGATGGAGTTCTGCCGCATCGTAGTCTCTTGGGATCTCAACCCTCACTACCTGGCAACGCTTGCCCAACGAAGTGCAAAGTGACTTGAAAACCTTGTCCCCCGCCTTGTCGCCGTCGGTTGCTACTAGGAGTCGTTCCCATTGCTGAAGCTTCAAGAGTTGCCTTGGATGCGGCTCACTACCTCCAATGGCTGCAAGGAACTTAGCACCTGCCCGTTCGCACGCTAGCGCGTCTAATGCCCCTTCGGTTACGACCAGCGACAGGCCTGCCCGTTCATCATAGGGGGGCCAATGGCGCATCCCCCAGACTGCCCCTGGATCATACCCATCTTCGGTCGCAGCGTTCTTGTATCGCTTCTCTTGATCACAGAAAGTTCTGGCGTGCCAACCGAGCCATTCTTCGTTCGCATCCTTTACCGGAAACACGATGCGCCCTTCCATTGATCCATCTACCGCGTAGCAGATGTCCCAACGGCGGATCTGTTGTTCGGTGAGCCCGCGCTTCAAGGCGTACTTTCGAACCGATGTCGTCCACGATGGCAAGGGGCCGCTGAGCAATCCACCTGGAATCCGAAGCTTGTTCGTGAGCAACTTCGTCACGACAAGCGTCACCGCCAAAGGCAAGCTTCCCTTCAACCATAGATTGTGATCGGTGATCCATTGCCTCGATCCCCCCATGCTAAGCCCGAGCACGGCTTGCACAAGATCGACTGGCCCCCCCTTGAAGTTGCACCCAAAGCAGAAGTGAGCCCCGTTGTTCGGGCTCTGGGGGGAATTGCAGATGCTCCAACTTGGTCTCGTCTCCTTGTGGTCAGGATGCGGGCAAGGTCCCCAAAGCTCGGTCCCGTGATGCCGCGTCTTGATGCCCAAGGCCTCTAGCAACCGTGGAACGTCTGCACTCAGTTGAGTCATGCAGCCTTCGCTTTCTTGTCCTTCTGAACCGAGGCAGCCGACTTGACCAATGACCCCAAGTTCTTCTTCGGTGACTTTCCCGAATAGGAACTCTGAGCTTTCGACTCGTCACCAATGGCTGCATCCCAGATGAGTTGCGGGTTGCTCATCTCCACGATATCGCCATTCCAGTTGAACTCGATCGTCAATGGCCAGCGCCCGAACCGTTGCTTCAGAACCAAGATCTGAATCACGTTGCGACTCACTCGCTTCGTGAGCCCCGGTAGGTAGACGCCCAAGATCGTATCACTCACGTCGACCCATGCGCTCGATCCCTTGATACCTTCGCGGGTTGGGATTGGGTTGCTTCGAACTTCGATGTCCTTCAGTCGTTGTTGCTGAACAAGGATGCAATGACAGTTCGTCTCTTCAGCGATTGCTTGCTGACGGTAGAGCGCTTCTTGCTCGTCGCTTTCATCCTTCATACGACGGAACGCTCGGCGCCATAGATCGAAGATGGCGAGCGTTGCACCGCTGTCGGCAATGTAGCCGTGGATCACGTCGAGAACTTCGTCGTGAGTATGCCTGACCCCGCGCTCCTTGTGGAACGGCATGTCCACGAACTTGACCCATTCCTTGATCATGTCCATGCGATCGCAGATCAACTGGAACTCTGCTTCGGTGATCTGCCCTGTCTTCACTCGCTTGCGTTGAATTCCTGCACTGATGCAAGCCATCAACTCGAGCGTGTCGTTCGGTGGCATCTCCCACGAACCGAACAGAATCTTGCCACTACCCCGAGTCGCACAGATCCTAGCTTGCTTCAGTGCAATCAACGCGGTGATGGTGCTCTTGCCACCTCCAGAGATTGCCGTCATCGTCGTGATCTTGCCTGGCTCGCAACCTGGCACGAGCAACGGCTGCCCGCTCACATCGGTTCCATCGTCATCAAGGCTGTTCGGGGGGTAGGTGTCGAGCCCTTCAATTCCGAACGGGAACAGGCCAATCCCGTTCATTCGTTGGCGCAAGATCCCACGGTGTTCGGCTACTAGGGCCGCGCCGTCGCGTAGATGGGTCCTAGTGCTGCTTCCCTGAAGGGTGATGGGTATCTGGCGGGCCAGCGCGCGAACGCGTTCTGGGCTCGTCCCAGGGTCCTGCAATGCCCTGAGCATCTCACTGATCGGGCCGTTGACTGCCTTGGCCCTGGTCGTGTCCCATTGGAGCGCTTCGATATGGAAGCGCATGTCCCCGGGTGCCGTCGGGTTCGCCCGCACGATGTCGTCGAGGTAGGCCTTCTCGAGCTTCCCACCCGACAGCTTCACAAGCGCTGGCACCGACGGTTCGTGGCTTTGGTCGAGGCATCGTAAGATGGAACTCCAAGCTAACGAGTGATCGTGATCTTGGAAGTGCTCAGGCCGAATCCTTGACGCAAGTTCTTGGCGAGCCTTCGGCGACGTGATTGCTGCCGCGACAATCAGTTGCTCGTTCGACGTGTCGTGCGGGATCTTGAAGATGTCGGCTGCCCCGGTGTCACGTTCTCGATCGTTGCTCATGCGATACCTTTGGTTCGTAGCATTGCAATTCTGTAGTCAGCCAGCTTGGTCGGCAACATGAAGACCTCACGCCACTTCAAGCGCTTGCCCTGCCGCTGATTCGTTCTGCGCCAAAGCTCGGCACGCTCTTCGTCCTTCGACAGCCAGATCATGAACTCGAAGAACTCTTCGATCTTGCCGCCGAACTCCTTCTCGAGCATCTTCATCACGGAAACCACTGCGACGTTCCATTCACGACGAATCTCATCGACGCACGGTGTTCCATAGACGGCTTCGTAAACCCAACAGAACATCGCAACGAAGGCATGAGCATCCATGTCTTCGAAGTTTGCCTGTTCAATTCGCTCTTCGAACTCGATGATGTAACGATTTGCCTTCAGCTCGGATATCGAACGCGACTTCGGTTGCTTCTTGCTCTTTGCCTTACCGATTGCCCCGAGCTTAGCTCTTCCCTCGAGCAAGATCTCGGCTTCGGCTTTGGCCTTCTGCACTTCTTCAGGTCGCTTTTGAACTCGAGCCACGGTTACCTCATCCCGTCCTTCGCCCGCTTCATTCGATCAGCGAACCCAGACACCTTGTCGTTGAACGAGATCTCGGCGGCTTCTTCAAGCATCTTCCAACCGCGCTTCCAAGTGTCGAGCAAGGTTTCACCTTCTTCAACTGCAAGCGTTACTGAATGCCCTCCGATCCTGAACGAATTGTACTGGACAGGGCTGAACGTCTCCTCCCCCCAAACCACCGTGACGAGCGTACCGACTTGAGCAGGAGCATCCTTCTCAGAATCTAGTTGACGCTTCAACTCGGCAGCCTGATCGAACACCTTGCGTCTTCTTGTTCCCGTTTCCATGCTGTTCCTCCATCACATTCGTCTGAGCACATCGACCATTGAACCAACGAATTCGAATCCCGCCTTCGTTGGGTAGACCTGGAACGGCCCTGTCCTATTGAGCAACTTCTTCTTGACGAGTCGACCAGTAGCCGCCCCTTCGCCTGACATCAGTATGGTTTGGGTCTGTTCGTACTGAGCCACACGAACCGATCTAACTAGCAACCATAGATCGTTCTCGTTCATCGCTTGCCCCTTGATCTGTTCCACTCGTCAATGAAGTCTTCGACATGAACCCAACCAGATTCGGTCTCGACCATCACGACCTTGTTCCACTTCTTCAATTGCATGATCGGTTCAAGCCCGAACACATCCTTGTCCCAAAGGTAGTAGAGCACGGCATCGGTCTTCCCTTTGCTCGTGCGGCAAAGTCTTCCGCAGACCTGCCCAAAGAACTGACGATTGGTTGCGATTGGCGTGCAAGCAACCCCCCTCGAGACCGAAGGGATGTCCATCCCAACGCCGATCGCTTGATAGGTTCCAGCGCCTAGGCTCATCTCCCTAGCACGCATCGCCTCAACCGTACTGTTGAACTCGGAGACGTTCTCAGGGCCCCCGAGTAGCAGGCCCGCCCGGGTTCCAACCGACAACTCTTCCCGAACGAAGTACGAAGCGTGCTCGCGGCGATGCGTCAGCATCAGCACTTGATGCCCGAGCGTCATCATGGTTCGAGCAACCGAAGTCGCCGTCAGGTTTCGTTTGGCATCCCGCGTCATCTCCTCGAGCAACCGATTGAAGTCGGGCGTCTTGTCTTCGATCTGTTGCTTCCGATACCAGTCGGCACGGAAGTCCGTTGGGATCACCCGAATCTCTACGTCGTGAACCAAGTGGCGCTTCACAAGCTTTTCCCTTCCGATGTCTGCGGCGACGGTGCCGAATGCTTCGTAGATCAAGAACTCTTTCTTGTCCTTGCGGGTTTCATCGGCGCTCCAACCAATGCGGTATCGGGCTGGGAACACATCAATCGCTTCTTTGAACGTTCGAGCCGCGAAGCGCTGAACTTCATCTGCCATGACGCAACCGAACAGGGGTGCAATCTTGGCGGTGAACTTGGGGTTTGCATAGAGCGTCTGCTGCATCGCTACCGTGATCGGTGCGAGTGTTCGCTTGCTACCCCTGAGCTGACCGATGTCCGAGCGGTTCAAGCCAAGCTCCTTCGTCAATCGATCGAGCCATTGGTCGAAGAGGTTACTGCTCCAGACCAAGATCAAGGTCGGCAACCCGCAACGAACCGACAATGCAATTGCGGCCGTGGTCTTACCCGAACCGGTCGATGCCCTGACCAGACAGTTCTCTCGGGCCAGCGCGGCGTCTACGATCTCTTCTTGATGTTCCCAAAGCTGAACCGAATGCTGGTAGTTCGGGGCCCCGAGGGTATGCCCCCCGCTAACGCGTCGGTCTTCCCAGTCGGGCTCCGGTAACCCCTGCCGCTCAAAGAGCTTCCGTAGGGCTCCTGTAGCTCCACGGGGGACCGAGATCTCACTTCCCCGTTCCATCCAGGTAGTGATCTTCTCGGGCTCGCCCTTCACGGTCACGGTCTTGGGATCGACGTTTCGACCACGGGCCTTGATGTAACTGATCACCCGTTGCCGGGCCTTGAAGAACGCCGGATTGTTGTGCGTGAACTCTTTGCGCAAAGCTTCGGCAAGGCCATCGGGCAATTCCGACAGCTGCATTCTGAGCCGATTGTCGACGATGATTCGAACCATTGGTCACCCTACTTGTGGACAGGTATGCCCCAAAAACGAACCCCCTCCTGCTGATAAATAGCAACCCCCCTACCGGTGGTTAGTCAGTAGGGGGGTCTCTCCCGCCTGACGCGGGTCCTGGGGAACAGCAAGGAGAGCCTTTCAGCTCGAGACGAGTCTATCACCCGTTTGGTCCAGCGCCCCACGTAAAACGCCCGCCGACAGAAACACCCGATGGGGAGGGGTTTGCCAGGTGCCCTCTGTCGGCGGAGCGTTCCTACATTCGTATCCCGATTCGATTGCCTTCTTCAACATTGAAAACCAATTCGAACCACTTTTTCGAAACCCTCGTGAACCTAACCTGCAAGGAAGGGGCACGAGAACCATCATACGATCTCTCGCTGGTTCTTAGTCTGTCTCTGTCATCTCCCCCCTGACCCCCCTCTTATGGACAGGACGAGGCTGTTTTCGCACCCCCCTCTTTCCGATTATTCACGGTTCAGCCTTTTTTGGCTGCGAAATGCCCTCAGAAAGGCTAGCCGGTTTGGTCAACCGTGGATCCAAACGCGCGATGATTGTTTGGATCCAAGGCAAATCCCCCACCGAAAACGGAGTTGGCCTTGCACGGGGGTGAACAATGGCCAACACAGACGCATCCGGCGGGGGAAGCTGAAGCCTACTCTTTTTTTGGAGCTTTGGAAGCCTCAACGAACGAGGCGAGATCTTCCTGCAATGACTTGGCCTTGGCGGTCAGGGCCGCAATGTAGGCATCGAGTTCGCCCGCGACTTGGGCGCTGGCAACCTTCTCGTCGAACACTTCGTCGAGCTTGTCCCAGGTAGCATCGCCGATGACACCATCGGGATCTAGACCATGCTCGCGCTGGAACTCCTTGACGGCGTTCTCGGTGTTCGGCCCGAAGATGCCGTCTGCGATTCCATCTTTGGTGAGGTTGAACCAACGCTGAACTGTCTTGACATCTTCACCCGTGCAACCCCTGCGAAGGGTTGGTTTCGGGATCTCAGTTCCACCGGGCATCGGTTCGTTGAGAGCTTTGCAGACGATGATCAAGTTGCGAGTCAATGCCGAGTAGTGACCACTGATGCGCTCCTTTGCGCTCTTCCCACGACCAGCATAATACTTCGTTTCGTACAGAGCCGAGCTGACACCGTACCCATCACCAGCCGATGCAGCCTTGAGCACCGATGGGCGATCTTCGTACATGATGTTCGCAAGGTCTTCCCATCCAGCTGGAGCGTCGGCGTACTTGCGGAACTTCGTGACGTACCAATGATCGATCCCTTGCGCGTCGGGATAGCTGTCCTTGTACTCGAACGTCATCCCTGACCAATGGGGGCCCGCCGTGATTGCCCCCATGTTGAACGAACCGGCTCCAACGCCTTTCCAACCGGTTCCACACGAAGTCTCGAGCATTCCTACCGCATGGAGAAACTGAGCTTCGGGGACAGTTGGTTCTCGACCGAACTTGCGCTTGAACCCGAGGTTGATGCTGATGCGAATCGTTCGATGATCTAGCGACATTGGCTAGCCTCCTGACTTCTCGTTGGGGAATTCACTTCTAGTTGATGGAACACTTACGATCCTCCCCCGAACAAGATGGTTCACCGTGACCTGCATCCCGCTCATCTGTTTGCCGAGTTCGTCGAGTTGCTCCGTCATTCGTTCCAATCGAACGTTCACTTGGCGGGCCATCTCGATCTCACTACTGAATCGGGTGACGCTCAGCTCAAGACCATGGAGCTTTTCGTTGATGACTTCTCGATCGAGAACGTTCTTCTCGGAGAGCTTGCGTAGCTCGTCGATCTGCTTGTCCTTCGTCGCTACGATGTAACGAAGCATCGGTGTCACTATGACGATGGCGGAGAAACTCAAGATTGAGATTCCGGTATTGATGATCGAAGGTAGTTCCACGGTGAATCTCCTAAAGAGTCGACCCCGACGACGGGGAATCATCAGGGTCGAGTCTACGGGTGGGAGGTAGCTACGTCACGCACTGATTGTCAATA
>Ga0075342_1000044_pt1 | contig 24468 bp, 28 predicted proteins | sample RushOxbow_ThreeS_3_FD_120085 | JGI IMG/M metagenome (GOLD analysis project Ga0075342, IMG submission 120085) | Natural and restored wetland microbial communities from the San Francisco Bay, California, USA, that impact long-term carbon... | ecosystem: Environmental > Terrestrial > Soil >...
CCGGAAGGCTTGACGCATGAGGAGACGAAGTCGGTCGTCAAGCGCCGCAAGCTCCGCGCCGCGGTGGTCTACGAGATCATCAGGACCGAAGGCGAGGGCGAGCTCGCCCGCAGCTTCGCCGCGCTATGGTGGTCGGCGCTCGGTGCCGGTCTGTCGATCGGCTTCTCGGTGCTCGCCCAGGCGCTGCTCAGATCTTACCTGCCCAATGTGCCCGGCGCGGCCATCATCGAAAATATCGGCTATTCGGTCGGCTTCTTGATCGTGATACTGTCGCGCCAGCAATTGTTCACCGAGAACACGCTGACCGCAGTGCTGCCGGTGATGGCCAACCGCGAATGGCGCTGGCTATGGGTCATGTTGAGATTGTGGGCCATCGTGCTCGCCGGCAACATCGTCGGCTGCCTGATGTTTGCCGCCTTCCTCGCTTATTCCGGCGCGCTCACGCCGGAGTTCGCCGCGTCGGTGCACGCGATCGGCGCCAAGCTGATGGCCAACACGCCGGTGGAAATGTTCACCAAGGGCATCGTCGCCGGCTGGCTGATCGCCGCGTTGGTGTGGATGATGCCTTCGGCCGAAGGCACCGAGATCTTCGTCATCACGCTGATCACCTATCTGATCGCGCTCGGCGGCTTCACCCATGTGATCGCGGGCTCGGCCGAGGCCTTCTATCTGCTGTTCACCGGCCATGAGGGTCTGCTGCAAGTGGTGTTCGGCTTCTTCCTGCCGACGCTGGCCGGGAATGTCGCCGGGGGTACCGTGCTGTTCGCGGTGTTGAGCTACGCGCAGGTGCGCGAAGAGATCGAATAGCCTCGTGCCGGCCAGCAGGAAAAGCTGCTTGGCAACTAGCGGCAGCGTGGCGGTGAAGCCTGTTGGCTCGGCGGCTGCGCGCAGGCTGGCAGGCGCCCCGCATCGCGCTCATGCCACGGCGCGCTGCGGCGCGCCCGCTCCCCGTACGCATAGGCGGCGTTGAGGAGCTGAAGCGGGATGGGCACCCGCCGTAAAGCGGGTGCCCAGTAGGGGAGGATGAACAGATTGTTGGTCATGACGACCAGCAAGATTTAGCGGGTCATGTAGACGTTCGGGAAGCCTTCGGCCATGACGGGCGCGGCAGAGGCGACGACCAGGGCGACGACGAGGATGAGCTTCTTCATGGTGGTATCTCCTATTTCAGGGTTAGTCGGTTAGCGGGTCATGTAGACGTTCGGGAAGCCTTCGGCCATCACAGGCGCGGCAGAGGCGACGACGAGCGCAACGGCGAGGATGAGCTTCTTCATAATGGGTCTCCTTTAGGGTTGGCCGGTTGATCTGACATTCGGCGGCTGGCCAAGTGTGCCGTTCGAACAATGCTGAGATGGGGCGGGGGCGGCGGTTTGGCCAATAGCCTGCGGCTATGGGTTCGGTGCTTTACGGGTTAAACCGCCCGATTGCGGCGCTCACGGCGCACTCACGGTTTCGCGATGGGGTGTTGGCCGCTTGAGCGCCACACGGCGAGGTCCGCCTTTGACCCATAGCGGACGATCTAAGATCATTCAGCGTGAAAGTATGGGATTGAGGAGAACCAGCCAGGGCGATATTGTGTCTGTGGCAGGAGTGGGGGCTGTTGCCCTTGCGGGAAGCTCCGCGACAATCCCTGTTAGTGGCTTAGCGTGGCGTAAGTTGCGTACCTGGCGCCGGTCCGGGCGCTGCATCTCAGTTTTGTGATGGAGGTACCAGTATGTTCACGACGAAGCCCGAGTCGGGCGAGAAAATCACCAAAATGGGTGGGGGCGATGCGAAGACGCCCTTCACCGAGCGGCCGGCAACCTATGCTTCAAAGGGCCCCGGCCCAAGTGCGAGCAAGATGGTCCCGTCGATTATCGGCGAGGATCTGACGATCAGAGGCAACATCGCCTCTAAAGGCGAGATCCAAGTCGACGGCGAGATTGAGGGCGACATTCGCTGCGGCTCGCTTTTGCTGGGCGACAAGTCGAAGGTGACGGGCGGTGTGGCGGCCGAAGATGTAGTTGTGCGCGGCAAGATTGTCGGATCGATCACGGGCTTGCGCATTACGCTCCAGGCACAATCTCATGTGGAAGGCGACATCTTCCACCAGAGCCTTGCCATCGAACAGGGTGCCTATTTCGAAGGAAAGTCACGCCGCTCCGACGATCCACTCGCGGAAATTAAGGCTTCGGGCGCAAATGGCTCGGCGAAATCCGTGCCCCATTCCGCGAGTTCCCCGAGCGTAGTGTCTCCCGTCGCGGCGGAGTAGCAATCGGCTGGCCGCCGACGGGCAACTAGACCATGAGAAGGCGGTCCAGCGACGGGCCGCCCATTTTTCCGCTATTGGCACTTAATCGGAGATACCGTTTGGCGAGCTTCACATCCTCTTGACCCCAAACGGACATCTCGCGAGCCAGAAGAAGCCCGGCGAGTTTCCCCTCTATTGAGCTTCTTCCACTCATTCACTATTGCCGTGTGGCGCGGCCCCAGGGGGTGTCTGGAGTGAATGCGCGCGCCATTGCTTCAAAGACGGTGTGACTTAACAAGTTCCAATGCTGACCGACTCGAACATCATTTCCAGTTAGGCCTGCGGCAAGATTGCCACCCGCTTACGGATTGATAGCTCCCCCACTGACGCCGTTTCAGGCGTACCTTCAAACCAGTCCGGGTTCTGTTCTTGCGCTGCTTGGTCGCTCTTCTAGAGTTCGGTATTTTGTGCTTGGTCCCGCACCGAACCTTGCGCAACTTGTATTCCTTGCCGTGCTCCATCGCTCGCCACCGGCGTCAGAGCTACGGTTGCCTCTTTTGCCGCCTTTATGCGAGCCAGCATGTGAAACCACCTTGCCTTGCGGGTAAGGGCGGTTCTCTGCTGCCGCGGCACGTTCATCGCGTCGGCCGCCGCCTTTTCGTAAACAATGGCAATCTGTAGGCATTGTCTTGCCGTCAGGCACATGGGCCCAGCGGCTCGGGTGCTGAGGCCGTTAGCCCCGTTCACCATCTAGGGTGCACGCCAAACACAATTCTGAACCTTGGGCGCTGCTGCGCCCCGTACCACCTCCACCCACGCTGTCTTGGCTCCGCGAACGGCGGCTCTTGCCGCGTGTCAGCTTGCGCTTGGGATGGCTCGTCTATCGGACTCAAATACCGCGCGTAAATCCATCCATTCTTTGACGTGGCGGGGTCGACAATCTTGGTCCAATCCGTCTGCCGCCCGAGAACTCGCAACTTGGCCCCGGCTCGATAGTACCGAATTATCGGCGCGGAAATGGATGGGCCGCTACGCACCTTAACGGCAACCGTCACTTCGGCCCACTCTGAGACATGATTTTCAATCTTTGACAGTTTCGCCGCCGATGGAGCTTTCGGCGTTGTTTCGTCTTTACGGATCGAGGAAGTGATGTCCTGAGAGGACGCGACCGCGGCGTTCTTGGCGTCCTCGGCCGGAAGCGTGGAGCTTTTGCCTGATGGTGGCGTGGTGTTCTTAGCCGAATTCAGGCCCGGGGTTTCGTTGGCCAGGGAGCGGCAGGCAGGCCCTTGGACGAGTAACGTGTTGGCTGTGGCAAGGGCTGCCCCAAGCAAACACAACGACAACAACACTCGGTTCATCGACGACTCCGATGGACCTGCTACGCAATTAACAAGGCATCTTAGTTCAGGGCGAGTTAACCAAGTCTGAGCGAGCAGCCTTTGTGGGTGCAGCCCTCAACTTGTCTGCAAGGATTTTTGATCAAAGCTCCATAGGTCGCTGAACTCGAAATAGGGTCCTGTAATGCGTCACTTCCTGGCAGCCATGCTCGTCGCGGGAGTTGGTGGGTCCGCCCAGGCACAAACCTCGTCTAATCCGACAGAATTTTTACAGCTCTCAGGTGAGCGCCAATCGGCCTATGTAGAGGGGGTGCTGCAAGGCATGTCCTATGTGATGCTCAATTACGACAAGGCAGGTCATGACAAATGGGCTGCCTGTGTTCGCACGCAGAGCCTTGAGGCCACAGTGGGGGACGTGCTCCGTCTGCTCAAAGAAAATCCTGGCGAAAACCGCGATCCGGTTCCGTGGGCGGTCACCAGAACGATAAGTACGCGGTGTTGAGCTGGATCGAGATTTTTGCTTTCTTGCTCGGAAGCTTGCTCACTTGAGGTCAATTCGTCACCATCTATCAGCTATGAGTCTTCGGGACCAATTGCTTGGGCGCCGCTCATGCCGACGTCGGATTACTCGCGGGCCTACTCTTTGCCACCGGTAACCTTGATATTGGCGGCAAAGACAACGACGTGGATGTAAACATCGAATTGCCTAAAGCCCCCGCGATGCCTGAGGGCGAGATTAAGCCTAACTGACTTGATGTCGCCTGAAGTGGGATTTGGTGGATCCGCGCCATCCTCTTCGGGGGGAAGCACATGCCTCGCGCTGGAGAAGCGGCGAGACATTTTATGCTGCGCGACGTCGCCTTCCCGCGTCATGCCCGGACTTGTTTCGGGCATCCAATAGGGGGGTTCCGAGACGTGCGGCGCGTCAGCAGTGGATTGCCGGGACAAGCCCGGCAATGACGAAGAGGAAGGAAACGAGGATGGCCGGCGACAACGAGAGCTGGCTGACGAACCACGCGGCGGCGCTGCGAAGCTGCGCCGACATGTTGTGCCTGTGGCGGCTCTGCGCCAATGCAAGCTGCCGCCGCGCGCGACGCTGTCGCGGCCGCACGCATCGTTGTGCGGCGCGCAATTTCCCCGCCATGCCCGAGGGCGCGCAAGATTTCTTCCACGCCTTCCTCGCCGCCTAACATGCCGGCCTGTCGTTCGAGGCATTCAATAGCGAAATGGAGCAGAGCGAGGAATTCATGGCGCTCTTGGCGTGGCGCCGGGCGGCCGGGGCGGCCCCGCCATGACTACAGGTCCGCGCTGGTCAACCGCAAAGTTGCATTGCAGCGCGTCAACCTGTTGCGCGAATGCCAATGTTCACAACTTTTTGCCCGCGCGGGCCATGCAAGGGCAACATCGCTGCCGTTTCGGTTTACACTGCCAACTTGAATCGAGATTCGGGGGACTTTTCGATGCGGATCACATACGCGACCGGGCTGGTGGCTTGCCTCATCGCCTTCGGCTGCGCCAGCGTCGCGCACGCCGATTCCTACAGCAAGGCGGTGACGAAATCCTGCGCCGCCGACTATCACAAATATTGCGGCGAGTATGGGCTGGAAAGCTCGGCCTTGCGCAACTGCATGGACAAAGTGGGCGACAGCCTGTCCAAGGCCTGCGTCAAGGCGCTGATCCAGTCGGGCGAGGTCTCACAGGCCGAGGTCGACCGCCGCAGGCACTAGCCGCCTGTCGCCGCGCGCTGAGTACCGATTCGCCAGGACTCCTTCATCCGCGGGCCCAATGCGGCATGCATCCTGCATCGCCTGACGTGTTTGGGCCGTCGCGGTGCGGGGACTGTCGCCGTAAAATGGCCGTGAGGCCCATCTAGTCGGAACCTTCCCGCGCCCGATATCCGCCTAGGCTCGCGGCATCGGTGATTAAAGATTAGGCGCGGGTCCGCCCCTGATGCGGCTAACAAAGGGGAACAGCCATGAGCAAGCATCGCAAAGCACAGGGCCATAAGCCGCCCGGTGACAAGAAGCATAAGGCTAACGGCAAGAAAGTGATGAAGGAGAGGGTGGTCGCCGCCGAGTTGGGCGAAGCGGTCATGCGCGAGGCGATTCCGGCGTCGCCGGCGCCGGTGCCGGTTCCAGTCGCGGCCGTTGAGCCGCCGGCGCCAGTGAAGCAGGCCGTCAAGGCCAAGGCGCCCGAGCCTCCGCCCCCGGCCGCCAAGAAAAAAGCGCCGGAGCCGGCGCCCGCGGCCCCCAAGAAAAAATCGCCGGAACCGCCCGCAATGACTGACTGCGTGTCCGAACCGCCCCTCCATCTGCTCGAAAATGCCGTCGACACGTTCGAGCGCTCGCTCAAGGCTGCCGGGCAGGGGACCATGGAAGTCAACCGCAAGCTGATCGACTTTACCCGCGCCAATGTGTCGTCCGGCTTCGACTTCGCCATCTCGCTCGCCACGGCCGAGAGTCCGGTCCAGGTCATGCAGTTGCAGATGAGCTATTGGGACGAGCGCCTGAAGGTGCTGGCGAACCAGGCCGAGGAGCTCCGCGTCCTGTCCGCCGAGTTGGTGGCCACGGCCAATGAGCCGATCCGCGAGCAGCTGCGCCGCGCCCGCCGGGCATGATCCAAATAAGCGGGCCCAGGTAAGGACTTGTTTGTGCCGCGTGCTTAGGCTCCTCTCTCGTGGAGAGTGAGGAGCTTCCGTGCTGCGCGAAGGACTGATCTTCGTAGGGACTTGCGACATCGCCGGGCTGGTGCGCGGCAAAGGCTTTCCGGCGCGCGCGCTGAAGGCGCGAAGCAAGACCGGCATCGGCTGGACCCATTCCAACCTGATGCAGACCTGTTTCGGCCCGATCTTCGATACGCCGTTCGGCACTGGCGGCGACCTCATGATCGTGCCCGATCCCGCCGCCGAAATTGATGTCGATTTCGGCGATGGCTCGGCGTCGGAGCATTTCTTCCTGGGCGATATCCGCAACACCGACCGCCGCGCCTGGGAGTGCTGCCCGCGCGAATTCCTGCGCCGCGCCGTCGCTGCCCTCGGCGAGGCGAGCGGGCTCGAACTGGTCGCCGCCTTCGAACAGGAATTCGTCTATACCGGCATCGAAGACCGGCCTGGCCACGCCTACAGTCTCAATGCGTTCCGCCGCCAGGGTGTGTTCGGCGAGAGCCTGATGGCCGCACTTCGCGCCGCCGGGCTCACGCCCGACAGTTTCCTCGCTGAATATGGCCCGCGCCAGTTCGAGGTCACCGTCGCCCCGGCGCCGGCGCTGCGTGCCGCCGACGCGGCGGTGATCACCCGCGAGCTGGCGCGCGCCGTCGCCTTCCGCCTGGGCCACCGCGCAATCTTCTCGCCGATGCCTGTGGCCGACGGCGTCGGCAACGGCGTGCATATCCATTTCAGCCTGCACGACTCCTCCGGCGTGCCGGTCACCTACGATGCAGAGGGGCCGCTCGGGCTGAGCGAGGTCGCCGCCCAATTCGCTGCCGGCGTGCTCGCCCATCTGCCGGCCATCGCCGCCATCACCGCGCCGTCGCCGGTGTCCTATCAGCGGCTCACGCCGAACCGCTGGGCGCCGACGAAGATCGACATCGTCAAGCAGGATCGCGGCGCGGCGCTGCGGGTTTGCCCGGTATTCACCGCGACCAAAACCAAGGACATCGCCAAGAAATTCAATCTCGAGTTCCGCGTCTGCGACGGTGCTGCCAGCCCCTATCTCGCGCTTGGCGCGCTACTATTCGCCGGCACCGACGGCATCGCCCGCAAGCTCGCTCTGCCGCAGCCAGGCGAGGCGCCCAAGCCGCTGCCGCATTCGCTCGCGGCGGCCCTCGACCAAATGGAAGGTAGCTCCGCCGTCCAGCGTCGGTTCGGGCCTGTGTTTCTCGACGCCTATCTGCGCCACAAGCGCTCCGAGCTGGCCCATGTCGCCGGGCTCGATGCGGCGGAACTCTGCGCCCGCTATGCCGAGATTTATTGAGCGGGCGAGTCAAACTTGATGGGAGCGAGCAAGCTCGCGCTCAGGCGAGGATCAAGCGACCTACACGGTGTGCGAAAGCACCTATGCGCTGTGCACCACGGCGCCGTGCCAGCCGATCGCCGGTAAGGAAAACACGGTCGCTTGCGCCTGCGAGGTGAAGACCGGCTATTCCCTCGGCATGGAGCCATGCAAGGAGAAGGCCGAGACCAGCGACGGTGTGCAGATCGTCTCGCGCTATTTCCCGATCAAGAGCTATGCCATCTGCGACAACGACCGGCCGTGGGCCAATTGCCTCGACAGCCCGTGCACCGTCGACGGCAGCGATCCCAGCAAGGCGTCCTGCGCCTGCCCGGCAATCAAGCAAAAAGGTCCTTATGTCGTGGTCACCTACACTTATACCGACCAGACCTGCACGACTGATCTATGGTCCTCGGCGACGGTGACAGACGCGAACGCAGTCACCGAATTCCTCAAGACCAACGACAACCTCAAGCCGTTCGAGGTCAAAGTCCTGAGCGACGCGAACTAGCCGCGTGTCCGCCCGACAAGGTCGAGCACGCCGGCGGTCGAGATCATGCGGCAATAGCCTTTGAAGCACTCCAGCGCCGCGTCATGCCGCGCCTCGGTCTCGGCGGCGCAGGCATCGTGCACGCAACTCATGTAATAGCCGAGATCTGCGCCGTCCTTGACCGCGTGGTCGATGCATTGGTCGGTCAGGAAGCCGGTCACGAACACATCTTCGATGCCGATATTGCGCAGGAGATAATTCAGATTGGTCGAGTTGAATACCGAGGACGAGGTCTTGGCGAGCACGATCTCATCGCGCTCGGGTGCGATCTCGGCCAGCACTTGCGCTTCCGGCGATCCTTTGGCAAACCCCATGTTCGAAAGCTTGTAGTCGAGGCTGAGGTCGCGGCCATCATCGGTCAGCGCGGCGATTACTGTATAGATCACCTCGAGTCGCGCGGCGCGGAACGCCGCCAGCAGTTTGCGAATGTTGGGGATGACCCGCGACACCGCCGCGTCATAAAACGCTGGCCTTGCAGTCTTATCCTCGGTGCTCAAGGTGCCATTCTGCACGTCGATCACGAGCAGCGCCGCGCGCCCGCGCAGGATCGGCCGATCCCGAGTGAGTTGCGATTGCTGGGTTGTCATGCGGGGCGGAGGCTGGTCTGATGGCCGGAACGGGGAAACAGGAATGTAGCATGCGAACTTTGGCCATCGTGCTTTCTCTTATGGTCCTTGTCACTTCCGGCCTCTGCCAGGTTCGGGCAGGCGAAGTTGAAGCGATCGAGGCAATCGATAATGCCGCCGGCATGCTCGACGAGGCGTTCGAGGCACAGGATGCCGAGGCGATCAAGGCGCTGACCACGCCGGACCACATGGCCGTGACGCATTATTATCAGGAGCCGCGAACCGTAGAGCAGCAGATCGCCTCGCTCCCCGAGCTCAAATACAAGCAGACCAATCTCACCGAGCCTGTCGTCACGCTGCTCGGTTCCGAAGTCGCCATGCGCCACTTCACGGCCAAGCTCAATGGCAGCTACCAGGGAAAGCCCCTGACCGCGACGGTCTACGTCACCCAGCTCATGGTCATGCGCGACGGCAAATGGCTGGAGAGGTTCTACCAGGTAACGGATTTGAAGCAGCCCTGACCTCGTGAAGAGCGCGGAGGCGTCGGCGGTGAAGGTGAAAGCCGGAAGCCTGTTGAGCGGTCTGCCACCGCGACCGCGCACCGACGAGGTCACCAAAACGCTTTGTGAGCAACCCGGCACGCGCATCGAGCGGATCGTTTCGACCGGACAAGCCACGCCTGATGGGCAGTGGTACGACGCGAGAATACCAGGCGATCATTGCCTATGTTGTTTATTCTCAAGTGCTTAAAGGTGCCGAATATATGAGCATCGCCTCCCAGCTTGAAGAGCACGCCCATCAAGAGTTGCAGCATGCGCTCACCATCTCGCGGCAGATCGATTATCTCGGCAAGATGCCGAGCGTAACGCCCAAGCCGGTGAAAACCTCCGACAAACCGCGCGATATGCTGAAGTTCGACCTAGATAAACCCCGCTCGGCGGCTGCTGATCGGCCGGCTCGCTCCACGCGAAGGTGCAGGCGAAGGCCGCCAGCAGGCATGCGGCAATCGCGGGCGGAAGTGATCGCCAGGCAATGGTCATCGCGCGCGCATGGGTGGCAGCAAGGGATCGCGATTATGGGCCATTGGCGATGCCCCGTGCAAGCGCTGGGCGAGCCAGCTTGACAGCAGCGCGCGTCCCCAGCCATGCGCGCCGCGCAACACCCGCCCCATATTCATGAAGCCGTGGATCGACCCTTCGCGGCACTCGTAGATTACCGGCACGCCGGCTGCGGCCAGCGTCTCGGCATATTCCGCGCCTTCGTCGCGCAATGGGTCGTGGCCCGCGGTCATGATCAGCGCCGGCGGCAGGCCGGTATAGTCCTCATACAGCGAGGGGATCGCGCGCGGGTCGGCGAACGGCCAGGCGATGCCGAAATAATGGCCGAAGAACCACTGGATCATTTCGTGCGGGATGGGGAAGTGCTGCGCCAGCTCGACCCGTGACGGCGAGCGACCGCGCAGATCGAGCGCGGGATAAATCAGCGCTTGCGCGCACACCGGCGCCGCGAGTTGTCCCTTCGTCTCGTGCAGCGCGACCGCCGCCAGCCCGGCGCCGGCGCTGTCGCCGGCGACGGCAAGCCGCTCCGGGTCTAGACCCAGGCTGGCCGCCTCGCGCGACAACCAGGTCAGCGCCGCGACCGTGTCCTCGACTGCGGCGGGGAAGGGATGCTCGGGCGCCAGCCGATAATCGAGCGAGAACACCTGCGCACGCGTGTCGTGGCATAACGTGCGGCAGAACACATCGTGGCTGTCGAGATCGCCGATCACGCAGCCGCCGCCATGCATGAACAGAATGGAGGCTTCCGCTTCGCCTCCGTGCTCGGCAGGCAGATATTGGCGTAGCCGCATGGTCCCGGCAGGCCCCGCCACCGCAACATCGCTGACCTCGCCGATGGCCGGCGGCGCGATCTCGGTTTTGCTCAAGCCGCGGCGGTACTGCTCGCGCGCTTCGTCGGGCGAGAGCTGCCACAGCGGCGTGGCGGTCGACGAGGACGCCCAATAGATCAGCGCTTCGCTTTCGCGGTCGAGTTTCAAACGCGGTCTTTCCTGCACGCTACGGACCGGTTGATTGGAATGGTGCCCCAGGCCGGACTCGAACCAGCACGCCCTTGCGGACAACAGATTTTGAGTCTGTCGCGTCTACCATTCCGCCACTGGGGCTTTGGCGCGGGAACATGGGGGAAGCATGAGCCCCGGTCAACCGGGGCCTTTGCCGAGCCGATGGACAAGACCCTGCCGCCCCGCTAAGCAAGCGGGGATGTTGCAGGGGCTCTACGACAAGGTCATCAAGCTGTCCGAAAGCCGGCAGGCGCTGCCGACTCTGGCCGCCGTATCCTTCGCCGAAAGCTCGTTTTTTCCCGTTCCCCCCGACGTGATTCTCGTGCCGATGGCGCTGGCGCAGCCCCACAAGGCGCGGCTCTACGCCCTGGTTTGCACTGTCGCCTCGGTCCTTGGTGGCATCCTCGGTTATGCCATCGGCGCCTTCTTATACGACACGGTCGGCCATTGGCTGATATCGGCCTATGGCTACGGCGAGGGCGTCGAGGCGTTCCGCGCCGCCTATGCCAAATGGGGCGCGTGGATCATCCTCATCAAGGGCCTGACCCCGATCCCATTCAAGATCGTCACCATCGCCTCGGGCTTCGCCGGCTATGACTTCTTCATGTTCGTGTTGTTGGCAACCATCACGCGCGGCGCGCGGTTCTTCCTCGAGGCCGAACTGCTGCGCATCTATGGCGAGCCCATCCGCGGCTTCATCGAGAAGCGCCTGACCTTGGTCACCACCGGTTTCCTGGCGGTGGTTGTCGGCGGCTTCTTCATCGCGAAGTATGCCTTCTGAGATGGAGTCGTCAGGCAAGCCGGTGATCGCCCTGCCGCCGCGGCCCGTGATGTTCGTAAGCGCCATCGTGCTCGTCGTCGCCGGCGCCACCATCCTCGCCGCGCTCGCCTTCGAGCATATCGGCGGTTATGCGCCGTGCCCGCTTTGCCTCGAGGAGCGCTACGCTTATTATTTCGCCGTCCCGGCCAGTGCCTTGGCCGTCCTGCTGGCGCGCGGGCGGTCGGCAGGCCTTGCCCGCATCGTGCTGGTCCTGATCGCGCTGGCCTTCCTCGCCAATGCCGCGGCGGGCGTCTACCACGCCGGCATCGAGTGGAAATGGTGGCCGGGCCCCGGCGAATGCTCGGGCGGCTTCGCGCTGCAATGGGGCGAGGGGGGCATCGTCGACACGCCGATCATCCGCTGCGACGAGGCCTCATGGCGTTTCCTCGGTCTCTCCTTTGCCGGCTGGAACGCGTTGATCTCGGCCTTCCTCGCGGCCATCGCCGCTTATGGCGCCACGCGCCGGCGTTAACTCACAGCGACTTCAAGCGAGCGTGATTGGCGGGCGGCGATGCTCGGCTGGTATAGCGGTCGTGACCGCTTCAAACGCCAACCGATGAGGTCCGCTTGCCGTGCGTGCCGCGCCCGGGCCTGTCCTGGAAGGATCGCAACATGAACGCCCGTCGCTCTGTTCTCGCTGCAATAGTCGCCTCGATCGCGCTGCTCTGCGCACTCCCGGCTCACGCCGCCGAGTGGAAGCCGTTCGATGCCGCGTCGTTCGCGCAGGCGCAGAAGGATGGCAAGCCGATCCTGGTCGATATTTTTGCCGCCTGGTGCCCGACGTGCCGAGCGCAGAACCCGATCCTGGTGCAAATAACCCGTACGCCGAAATTCGACGACATGGTCGTGTTCAAGGTCGATTTCGACGATCAGAAGGACGCCGTGCGGGCGTTGAAGGCGACCTCGCAAAGCACCTTGATCGTCTACAAGGGCGAGACCGAGAAGGGCCGCACGGTCGGCGATACCAACGCCGCGTCGATCGAGGCGTTGCTGGACCAGGCGCTCTAGAGCCGGCGCCATGTCGGTCGCCACGCTCGGGCTCGCGCTTCTCGCCGGCGTGCTGTCGATTCTTTCGCCGTGTGTGTTGCCGCTTTTGCCGATCGTGCTCGGCACCGCCGCCAGCGAGCATCGGCTCGGCCCGCTGGCGCTCGCCGTCGGCTTGGCCCTCTCGTTCACCGCCATCGGGCTGTTCGTCGCCACGGTCGGCTTCGCCGCCGGCATCGATACCGGCGTGTTCCGCACCGTCTCGGCCATCCTCTTGATCGCCGTCGGGCTCGTGCTGCTTGTGCCGACACTTCAGGAGCAATTTGCGCTGGCCGCCGCGCCGGTCAGCAATTGGGCCGGCAGCTATACCGATAATCTCGCCCCGGGCGGCCTGGCCGGCCAATTCGGGCTCGGGCTCCTGCTCGGCGCGGTGTGGAGCCCATGCGTCGGCCCGACCTTAGGCGCCGCTTCGGTGCTGGCGGCTAAGGGCGAAGATCTCTCTCAAGTGGCGCTCACCATGCTCGCCTTCGGTATCGGCGCGGCGTTGCCGCTGATGCTGCTCGGCTTCGTTTCGCGCGAGGCGATGATGCGCTGGCGCGGCCGCATGATGGAGACCGGCAAGGTGGGCAAGACTCTGCTCGGACTATTGCTGGTGGCCGTCGGACTGCTGGTCGCCACCAATCTCGACAAGCGGCTGGAGACCGCGCTGGTTGACGCCTCGCCGGCCTGGCTGACGGAACTGACCACCAAGTTCTGAGGAAGCCGCTTACGGCTCGAGCTCGGTATCCCAGTAGAGATAGTCGAGCCAGCTCTCATGCAAATAGTTCGGCGGGAACAGCCGGCCATTGCGGTGTAGCTCGAACACCGTGGGGCGATAAGGCTTCAGCGCCGGATGCATCTTGGCCTCATGCGGCAGCTTGCCGCCTTTCTGCAAGTTGCACGGCGCGCAGGCCGTGACCACGTTGTCCCAGCGCGTCATGCCGCCGCGCGAGCGCGGCACCAGATGGTCGAAGGTCAGGTCCTGGTCGTCGCCGCAATATTGGCAAGTGAAGCGGTCGCGCAGGAACACATTGAATCGGGTGAAGGCGGGATAGAGCGCCGGCCGCACATAGTTCTTGAGCGACACCACGCTCGGCAGCTTCATCTCGAAGGAGGGCGACCGGACCGCGCGGTCGTATTCCGAGACGATGTTGACGCGATCGAGGAATACGGCCTTGACCGCATCCTGCCAGCCCCACAGCGACAGCGGATAATATGACAGAGGCCGATAGTCGGCGTTCAGCACCAGGGCGGGAAACGTGCCGGGGGCAGCCGATGCGGTGACGGCGTTCAAGGCGAGAAATCCCTTTCTCCGGCCCCGTCGCACCGGGATTACCGGGGCGGATACTATAGGGGCATGTCACGAATGTGAAGGCCCCCACATGCTGTGGTTTGGGCGCTCAAGGCGCCGGCGCGAGCTGGGACGTGGCGGCGAAGGCTTGCTTGAGGAATGAGCCGCCGAGATGCAGGCCCTGGCCGTCGATACCGTGGCCGATGCCTTGCGCCACGTGCCACTCCACCGCCAGCCCGGCCTGCGCCAATTGCTCGCGGGCGATGAACATGGCGTCGACCGGAATCACCTCGTCGCTGTCGCCATGGATCAACAGGATAGCCGGTGCCGAGCCGGGGTCTATGGGCAACGCCTCGACCGTCGCCAGCGCGCCGGAATAGCCGACGATCGCTGCCGGCGCGGGCTTGCGTGCCAGCCCGACGCCGAGCGCCATCATGGTGCCTTGGCTGAAGCCGACCAGCGCCAGAGCGCGGGGGCCGAGATTGTGCCGCTTCAGCTCGGCATCGAGAAAGGCCTCGAGCGCCGGCGCGGCATGTTCGACCCCGGCGACCAGCTCGCCCGCCTCGCGGAAGGTGAGGTTGAACCACTGCCGGCCCATCGGCGCCCCAGCGCACAGTTCGGGCGCATGCGGCGACACGAACGCGGCATGCGGCAACAGCCGCGCCCATTCGCGCCCCAGCCCGATCAGGTCGTTGCCGTCGGCCCCATAGCCATGCAGGAACACCACCAACTGGCGCGGCGCGCCACCCGCCGCGGGCGGCAGGCGCGGCCCGTCAAGCAGCTTCATGGCAATGCGAGGAGAAACGAGCCGGACTAATCAGCGCCGCCTCCCTCTGCGGGAAGCTTCTCGGCGGAATGGGCCTGGAGCTGGCCGTAATTGTGGATGCCGATCTCGTTCAGGAGATTGAGCTGGGTCTCGAGGTAATTGATATGGCCTTCCTCGTCGCCGAGCAGCGTCTCGAACAAATCCATCGACACATAATCCTCTTCTTTGCGGCAGGCGGCACGCGCCTCCATGTAGAGCGCGCGGGCGCTGTACTCGGCCTTGAGGTCGCATTCCAACACCTCCTTGATGTTCTGGCCGATCATCAGCGGGTCGATATGCTGCATGTTGGGGAAGCCTTCGAGGAAAATGATGCGGTCCACCAGCTTGTCGGCGTGTTGCATCTCCTCGATCGATTCGGCGCGTTCCTTGGCGGCGAGGCGGGTGAAGCCCCAGTCGTCGAGTAGCCGGTAGTGCAACCAATACTGGTTGACCGCGGTGAGCTCGTGCGTGAGCGCCTTGTTGAGATATTCGATGACCCTAGGGTTGCCCTTCATGCGTTCCTCCTCTCGACCTCAAATGCGATCATGGCCTGTTCTGAGCGCCCCGGCTAGGAGTCCTCGTTTGCCGGCCGAGGCGACACCGGCGCGACCAAACTCGGCCCCTCCTCGTCAAAGGCGACCATCAGCTTGGTGATCAGCGGCAGGCAGCTGCCGCAGGACGGCCGCTTGCCGAGCTCACGATAGATCAGCCCCGGCGTCAGCACCACGAACGGATCCTTGGTGCGGAGCGCCGCCACCGCATCGGCGATGTCCTTCGACGTGATCACGGAACAGGAACAGACGATCATGCCGGGGCGCCAACCGGCCGCCGCAGGGCGTAATAGGACCACAGCATGCGGGCGGCAACCGATCGCCACGGGCGCCAGATTTCGGCGACCTCGGTCATCAGCGCCTGATCCGGCCGCGCCTCCAATGCGAGTGCGTCCTTTACCGCGACCTGGAGCGCGAGGTCTCCGGGCGACCAGGCGTCGGCCCGGGCCAGGCAGAATAGAATATAAATATCGGCGGTCCACGGCCCGATGCCTTTCAGGGCGGTGAATGTCCTGTGGATTTCGTCCTCAGGCGCATTGGCCAAGTCGTTGAGGTCGAGCGAGCCGGCCTCGATCGCCCCGGCAACACCCCTGAGCGTGGCGATCTTGGCGGCCGACAGCCCTGAAGCCCGCAGCTCCTCGTCCGAAAGCTCGAGGAACGAGGCAGCCGTGAACGGCCGCGCGATCGCCTCAAGCCGTCCCCAAATCGCCCCGGCGCCCGCCACCGAGATCTGCTGGCCAACGATAACCCGCGAAAGTCCCTTGAAACCCGCGGGGCGGCGGCGCAGCGGTGGGTCGCCAGCGAGGGCATGGACCCGTGCCAAATGCTGGCAAACGCCGGTCAACGCCGTCACGCCTTCCTTCAAATCTGTTTTGGTCCTAATGGTCCGCATGGTTGGTTTTTGGGGCTTTTCACCGTGCTTGGCTCGATTTCGTTGCGACAATTTAGCCGACTTTTAAGTGATGCCTGCGATTCTGACCCCCGGTTTTTGGCATCAGGGTGGGCCATATGGTGATGCAACCCGAAGATTTCCGGCCCGACGATCTGTTTGCGCAGATCCAAGGCTTGGTTGACGGCCTTGCGGCTGAGCGTGACGCGCGTCACGCCGCCGAGGCTGCCGACAAGGTCAAGTCGGACCTGCTCGCCATGGTCGGGCACGAGCTGCGCACGCCCATGGAGGCGGCGGTCGCCATGAGCGAACTGCTGCTGGCAACCCCGCTCGACCCCACCCAGGCGCACTATGCCGAGACGCTCTACCAGTCGGGCCGCAGCCTGCTCAGCGTGCTCGACGAGGTCCTCGATTTCTCGCGGCTCGAAGCCGGCCAGTTCGAGCTCGAGCAAACCGCCTTCGACCTGCACGATCTGATCCAGGGGGTTGGGGTCTTGCTGCAGGCCAGGGCCAACGAGAAGGGCCTCACCGGCGGCATCGACATTGGGGCCCATTGCCCGCAATTCATCGTCGGCGATGCCCCCCGCTTGCGCCAAGTGCTGATCAGCCTGGTCGACAACGCGCTGAAATTCACCACTCACGGCTCGGTGCGGCTCCACGCCAGCGCCAACGAGATCGACGGCCGGCCGCTGCTCAGATTTGACGTGATCGACACCGGCGTCGGCCTGAGCAAGGCCGTCCAGCAGCGCCTGTTCCAGCCCTACCTTCAACTCGAAGGTCCGGCCGCGAACCCCGACAGCGGCACTGGGCTGAGCCTGTCGATCGCGCGCAAGCTCGCGCTGCTGATGGGCGGCGAAATCGGCTGCGAAAGCGTGGTTGGCCAAGGCACGCATTATTGGTTCATCGTTCCGGCCGCGCGCGCCCACATTGCCGGGCCGCCCGCCAAGCCCGAGACCGAAGCTCAACCGCAGTCAAGTTTGTCGGGTCATGTCTTGGTGGTCGAGGACAATGCGGTCAACCGCATGCTGATCGTTACCTATCTCGATGAGTTCGGCCTCACCCATGACGTGGTGGCCGGCGGCGACGCCGCGGTGCTGAACCTTGCCTCTAAGGACTACAATCTCGTGCTGATGGACACCGCCATGCGCGATCTCGACGGCGTCGAGATCACACGGCGCATTCGCAGCCTCCACGCGTCGGCGTCGCGTGTGCCGATCGTGGCGCTCATCGCCAACGGCATGCAGAGCGATTGCGGGGAGTATATCGCCGCCGGCATGGACGCCTATGTGTTCAAGCCGATCCGCGGGCGCGAGCTTTACGCCGCGCTGGCGCCGTTCCTCGATGGCACCAAGGAAGAGCCGATCCTCCGGCTGGTCAAAGGCTAGCCTCGACGGCCGGCTGCCGGACTAGAGATTATCCAGCAGCACGCCCGCCAGCAGGATCAGATAAGCGATCAGCAGCAAGCCGAGCGCGTAGGCGGTGAAGAACGGCAGGGGCACGATCATGCCGATGACGACCAAGGCGGCAATGACGACGGAGACGATGAACGTCTCTCGCCGCGGTGTGCTCAAGCGAAAATTCATGGCTTCCCCCGATGCCAGGCGCCAAGATCGGCGCGACTCGGGTAGTTTAGCGGCAATGCGCCGCCGCTACCATCGCTTGCAGAGCGGCCAGGGCTATTGCAGCGGCACTTTTTCGCGCGCCCTGAGCGGCGGCACCGGCGCGGTCTGAGCCACCAGCGCTTCAGCCTTGGCGTCGACCAGCTGCACGATGCCGGCCATGATGTCGTTGAGCTGGAAGTCCTTGGGCGTATAGACCGCCGACGCGCCGCACTGCTTGAGGATATTGACGTCGTCGGGTGGGATGATGCCGCCGACCACCACCGGCACTTCGCCTAAGCCCGCCTCGCGCAAGCGCTGCACCACCTCGCGCACCAGCGACACATGCGAGCCGGACAGGATCGATAGCCCGACCACATGGGCCTGCGCCGCTTTGGCCTGCTCGACGATCTCGGCCGGGGTCAGTCTGATGCCGTCATAGACCACGTCCATGCCGACATCGGTGGCGCGCACGGCGATCTGCTCAGCGCCATTGGAATGGCCGTCGAGTCCCGGCTTGCCGACCACGAAGGTCAGAGTGCGGCCGAGCCTGCCCGAGGTCTGCTCGACCATGCGGCGCACGTCCTCGAGCCGGGCCTTGTCGACCTGGTGCTTGGCGTTGATGCCGGTCGGCGCGCGATACTCGCCGAACACCTCCCGCAGCACTTGGCCCCATTCGCCGGTGGTGACGCCGGCTTTGGCCGCTTCGATCGACGGCGGCATGATGTTGCGCCCCTCGGCGGCGGCCGATTTGAGATCGACCAATGCTTGCCGCACGCGCTTGTCGTCGCGCTGCTGCCGCCAGCCCTGGAGCGCCGCGACCTGGCCGATCTCGACCGATTCCGGCACGGTCAGGATCCCCTCGATGCCGCTGGCGGAGAGCGGGGAGTCCTCGGTCTCGGTATAGGCGTTGACGCCGACCAGCACCTGCTTGCCCTTCTCGATCGCTTCCACGCGCGCGGCGTTGGACGCGATCAGCGCCTCTTTCATATAGTCGATCGCCGCCACCGCCCCGCCCTTGGCCTGAAGCTTGGCGAGCTCGGCGCGGGCTTGCTCTTTCAGCTCGTCGACCTTGCGATCGATCTCGACCGAACCGTCGAAGATATCGCCATATTCGAGCAGGTCGGTCTCATAAGCCAGGATCTGCTGGAGCCTAAGCGACCATTGCTGATCCCATGGCCGCGGCAGGCCGAGCGCCTCGTTCCAGGCCGGCAGCTGCACCGCGCGGGCGCGTGCCTTCTTCGACAGCGTCACCGCCAGCATCGACAGCAGGATGCGGTACACGTTGTTTTCCGGCTGCTGCTCGGTCAGCCCCAGCGAGTTGACCTGCACGCCATAGCGGAAGCGCCGCAGCGCTGGGTCCTTCACGCCGTAGCGCTTCTCGGCAATCTCGTCCCACAGATCGACAAAGGCGCGCATCTTCGCGACTTCGGTGATGAACCGCACACCGGCATTGACGAAGAACGAGATGCTGCCGACCACGCGTGGAAAATTCTCCTCCGACACCTCGCCGGAACCCCTGACCTCGTCGAGCACCGCCTCGGCGGTGGCCAGCGCGAAGGCGAGCTCCTGCGCCGGCGTGGCCCCCGCCTCCTGCAAATGGTAGGAGCACACATTGGTCGGGTTCCATTTCGGCATCTCGCGGTTGGTGTAGACGATCACGTCCTTGATCAACCTCAGCGATGGCGCCGGCGGGAAGATGTAGGTGCCGCGGGAGAGATACTCTTTCAGGATGTCGTTCTGCACCGTGCCGGTGAGCTTGGCGTGCTCCGCGCCTTGCTCCTCGGCGAGCGCAACATAAAGCGCCAGCAGCCACGCCGCCGTGGCGTTGATGGTCATCGACGTGTTCATCTCGGCCAGCGGGATGCCCTCGAACAGGCTCCTCATGTCGCCGAGATGAGAGATCGGCACGCCCACTTTGCCGACTTCGCCGCGCGCCAACGGGTGATCGGAATCGTAGCCGGTCTGAGTCGGCAGGTCGAAGGCGACCGACAAGCCGGTCTGACCCTTGGCCAGGTTAAGGCGGTAGAGCTCGTTCGAGGCCTTGGCCGTCGAGTGTCCCGCATAGGTGCGGAACAGCCAGGGCTTGTCGCGTTTGGTCGTGTCCGCTGCCATTCGTCGTCTCCGGGCGCGTCTCGCCCCATCGAAGCATGGACCCCGGCCTCTATGCAACTCGCCGGGCACGCGCCGCTTCTTTCCGCATTCCTTACGGCGAAACCTCTATCAAAGCCCTTCCATTGGGATGCCGAACAAGACGACCGCGACCGCCATGGCGCTCAGCGCCAGGAATCCCGCTGCATAAAGCCCGCGGCGAGGCACGCCCGGCGCCTTCAGGGCGACCGCGGCAGCGACCAGGCACTGCATCAGGTAGAACAGCGCGAAGGCCCGCGAGGCGAGAGCGATGACACCGTAAACGTCGAGCGTCCAGGTGAGGCAGATGCCGATCAGGGCGATGACCGGATAAGCGTGGCGGCGGTCGATTTTGTTGGCGCTGACCTGCTCTATGAGGCCGCCCGCACCGATGGCATCGGCCACGGCGGCGGAGAGCTGAGCGAACACGGCGCCGGCGATGAGCGCCCACGGCAACAGGCTCGCGGCCGGCTTCACGATGGCGACGATTCCGGTCACTTCGGTGCGCATCACCTCATGCTCGTTGAGGGTGGCCATCGCCAGCAGGAAAAATGCCAGATAGATGCCGCCGGACAGGAGTTGCGCGTAGCGCATGGTGCGCACGCGAAGCTCCGGCGGATAGGCGCCGGCGAGGAAGCGTGAGGTCTCGAACCCCTGCACGACGATTAACAGCCCGAGCACGGATCGGATCGAGGTCCAGTCGATGGTCGCGGTTAGATGGGGGAAGTGCCATGAGCCCGCGGCCGCGAGCCTGAGATTGAACCAAGCGAGCGCGGCAAGCACGGCGGCGATGACCGCGAGCTTCAAACCGACCGCGTACTCTTCGATGTCCTCAAGCCCGTGCAGACCGCGGAGCAGGCCGTCGAGCCCTATGACGGCCAGGATGCCGGTGGCCAGGACCTTGCCGATAAGCGGGTCGATGATGCCGACGCCCTTGAGCAGGAAGGCCGCGAGCAGCGTGAGGTAATAGGTGACGGAGATGAAGTAGGCGAGCGCGAGCGCCAGGTGGGACGTGCTCTCGATCCTGCCCAGCCAACCGCTGTTGGCTTCGGCGAATAGCGGCTCGCCATGCAGGATGTTGAAGCGGATGGCCCCCCCGAGCAGGTAGGAAAAGACCACGAGAAAGCCCATTCCCAGTACGGCATAGGAGCCGAGCTCATGGACGAGCAGCGGCAAGGAGACGAGGAAGCCTGAGCCGATAATCGAGGCTAGCGGCGTCACGGTCGCGCGCCATACCGGCGAAGCGGTGAGCCTGGGCGAAAACAGAAGTGCCCCGATCGCGGCCAGCGAGGCCAAAACGATGAGATTGCCGATCAGCACAGCACCTGCCTCTTAGCTTGGCGATTCCCTCTGACGGTGCGGGTTTAGGCCGATTTCGAAGTCAGGCAAAGCGGGGGCGCCCCGCTCCCCAACAAGGTCATCCTAATGGACCGCGGAATCGTGATTTTGGCTCTGGGCAGGGCGGATTGTTTTTGCTAACGCTCCTGCCGAGCCGGGCCAATCGTGCCGGTTTTGGGGTGAAGAAAGGGCGCCTTTGGGGCCCTTTTGCGTGTTAAGCGGGCCGCCCGTAAACATGTTGCAGACGCGAGATGGATGGAACAATATTACCGCAGTGCAAAAACAAGCCAAACAGTCGGACGGGGGAGACAACCGGATGAATGAAATGTCGCTAGCCGCAGTGTCTCCAGCGACCGCGCCCACGGGCGTGGTCAAAGATCTTTACGAGATCGGCGAGATTCCCCCGCTCGGTCACGTGCCGAAGAACATGTATGCCTGGGCGATCCGCAAGGAGCGTCAGGGTCCCCCCGACGAGGCCATGCAGGTCGAGGTGGTGCCGACTTGGGAGCTCGACTCCCACGATGTGCTGGTGTTGGTGATGGCCGCCGGCGTCAACTATAACGGCGTATGGGCGTCGCTCGGCAAGCCGATCTCGATGTTCGACGTCCACAAGAATTCCTTTCATGTCGCCGGCTCCGATGCGTCGGGCATCGTTTGGGCGGTCGGCGCCAAGGTCAAACGCTGGAAGGTCGGCGACGAAGTCGTGATCCACTGTAACCAGGACGATGGCGACGACGAGGAGTGTAACGGCGGCGATCCGATGTTCTCGCCCAGCCAGCGCATCTGGGGCTACGAGACTCCCGATGGCTCGTTCGCGCAATTCTGCCGGGTGCAGGATCGCCAGCTACTGCCGCGGCCGCAGCATCTTACCTGGGAAGAGGCCGCCTGCTACACGCTGACGCTGGCCACCTCCTACCGCATGCTGTTCGGCCACCGGCCGCACACCTTGAAGCCCGGCCATAACGTGCTGGTGTGGGGCGCGAGCGGAGGCCTCGGCTCGATGGCGATCCAGCTTTGCGCCACGGCTGGCGCCAACGCTATCGGCGTCGTCTCCGAGAACGACAAGCGCGACTACGTCATGTCGCTCGGCGCCAGGGGCGTCATCAACCGCAAGGACTTCAACTGCTGGGGCCAGATGCCCACGGTCGGCACGCCGGAATACGACGCCTGGAACAAAGAAGTGCGCAAATTCGGCAAGGCCATCTGGGACATCACCGGCAAGGGCGTGAACGTCGACAGCGTGTTCGAGCACCCCGGCGAGGCGACCTTCCCGGTGTCCTGCTTCGTGGTGAAGCGCGGCGGCATGGTCGTGTTCTGCGCCGGCACTACCGGTTACAACCTCACTATGGACGCGCGCTATGTGTGGATGCATCAGAAGCGCATCCAGGGCTCCCATTTCGCCCATCTGCTGCAGGCGAGCCAGGCCAACAAGCTGGTCATCGAGCGGCATATCGATCCGTGCATGAGCGAGGTCTTTCCCTGGGAGCAGATCCCGAAAGCCCATATGCGCATGTGGAAGAACGAGCACCGGCCCGGCAACATGTCGGTGCTGGTGAGCGCACCCTGCACGGGCTTGAGGACCTTCGAGGACGTGCTCGAGGCCAGCCGCGAGATGCACCGCGGCAGCTAGGTGCTTCCGACGAAGGCGGTGCGGCGAGAGGCCGATCCTATACGACACGGCCTTGTTACGAACCTTCGTCGCGCGCCAAGCTGTAAGCGACAAACAAGCGGTGACAAGACCATCGACCTGGGTTCCTTTTCCCCGATTTCAGGTTTGACTCCATGAACGGAGCACGCTTCGGTGTGCCAGGAATCGTCTTTTTGAGCCTTAGGAGCCGACTTTGATCGTCGCCGAAACTGTGCGCGGGACGCAGAGTGCGTCCGACCTGATTTCCCAACTAAACCGCGTCGCTGAGGCGGCCACCTCCTTGCGCGACCGCGCCGTTGAGGGGGTATCCGCCAAGGTGTCCTCGGGCAGCAAGATCGACAATGCCGCGCTCGAACGCGAGCAGCATGCCGCCCATGGGCTGGCCTGGATCGCCACCTATGTCGAGGCGTTGCACCAGCTTGCGAGCTACGCCAAGCGCCTGGACGGCGAGGGCCGGTTCGGCGAGATCGAGGCGCTGCTCTGCCAGATCGGCGCCGCGGAATACGCCGCGCAGCTGATGGGCGGCGTGGTGATGAGCCAGAATGAGATCGTGCGGCTGCACGAACTCGGCGTGTCCGAGAAGGATGCCTCGGCATTCATCACGCCGGAATTCCGCGCATTGATTGGGGGCGCCACGGCCGAGGCCCGCGCCCGCGTGGTTGCGCTGATCAGGGACGCGCAGGGCGCCGCCGCCGCCAATTTCGGCGACCCTGGGCTTGAGGAGACCTACGAGGACATCCGCAACGAGATGCGCCGCTTCACGGAAGCCGAGGTCGTGCCGCATGCGCAGGACTGGCACCTTAAGGACGAGTACATACCGATGGAGCTGATCGCCCAGATGAGCGAACTCGGCGTGTTCTCGCTCACACTCCCCGAGGAATATGGCGGGCTCGGTCTCGGCAAAGAGGCGATGTGCGTGGTCTCCGAAGAACTGTCGCGCGGCTATATCGGCGTGGGCAGTCTCGGCACGCGCTCGGAGATCGCCGAGGAGCTGATCTTGAATGGTGGCACCGACGCGCAGAAGCAGGAATGGCTGCCCAAGATCGCCTCCGGCGAAATTCTGCCGACCGCCGTGTTTACCGAGCCCAATACCGGCTCGGACCTCGCCTCGCTCACCACCCGGGCGGTCAAGGACGGCGAAGTCTATCGCATCACCGGGCAGAAGACCTGGATCACCCATGCCGCCCGCGCCGACCTAATGGCCGTGCTGGCCCGCACCGATCCCAACGAAAAAGGCCATCGCGGGTTGTCGATGTTCCTGGCGGAGAAGCCGCGCGGCACCGACGGCAATCCGTTTCCGGCCGACGGCATGACCGGCGGCGAGATCGAGGTGCTCGGTTATCGCGGCATGAAGGAGTTCGACATCTCGTTCGACGGCTTCGCGGTACCGGCCGCCAATCTGCTCGGCGGCGTCGAGGGCCAGGGCTTCAAGCAGCTGATGCAGACGTTCGAGGCCGCCCGCATCCAGACCGCGGCGCGGGCCATCGGCGTGGCGCAATGCGCGCTCGATCTCGGTCTGCGTTACGGTATGGAGCGTATGCAGTTCGGCAAGCCGATCATCGAGTTTCCGCGCGTCTCTGACAAGCTCGCCATGATGGCGGCGGAGATCCTGCTCGCCCGCCAGCTCACTTATTTCGCCGCGCG
>Ga0075342_1000045_pt1 | contig 24045 bp, 17 predicted proteins | sample RushOxbow_ThreeS_3_FD_120085 | JGI IMG/M metagenome (GOLD analysis project Ga0075342, IMG submission 120085) | Natural and restored wetland microbial communities from the San Francisco Bay, California, USA, that impact long-term carbon... | ecosystem: Environmental > Terrestrial > Soil >...
CCTTGCCGAGTGCCTGCTGCAGCGCTATACCTGGTCCCACCTGCCCCGACTTCTTCCGGGGCCCGGTTCCCGCGTGTTCCTCCGCCCCATGCTCAGCTAAGAACTGATTCAGGTAAAGTACGACGCGAATGGTATTCATGTGTCCCTCCCCGGGTTATGTGTCAAAATCACGACTCTAACATCTCAATAAAATCTCGTCGTCTGCCGAGTAAAACCCTGGGTGCTGCAAGCGGTGTGAATGTCGCGCTGGTTCACGGTCAGCTCGCCGCATGGGTCGGCATCGCTGCTAGCTAGGCGGGGCCCGCCGATCACGTTCGCTGTCGGCGGAAGGGTTATTTTTCGGTCGCGGCTGCCGATACAAACAATCGCGTCCGCCTCCGGCGCGGCGTGCACGAAGCCGGGATCGTCCGGCCCATAGCCGACGTCCAAATAGATCAACGTGGTTTTGATGCCCAGCTTCTCGCACTCCTGGATCGCCAGCATGGTATCGATCGCGTAGTTGCTGCCGTTGATGCCCAGCACCAGTGCGCCCTGCGCGCCCAGCAGCCGCACCAATTTCGCCGCGGCGCTGCCCACCCGCTCCTTCTGCTCCCGTTCAGGGGTGGTATCGTAGAATAGCACGCAGCCGACAAAGTTAACGCTCTTGCCATGCGCCAGATACAGCTCGCGTATCGCCTGATTGTTCTGGTCCCAGTAGGTCGAGCGATAGGCCTGACGCCAGCCCACCATGGCGCCGTCGAACGCCTCGTTGGGGTGAATGAGCGTCCCCAGCGGCAGCGCGATCTTGGCGCCGTACAGGTACGTCGCTTGGGTGTGATAGAGACAGGCCACACGGGGCAGCTCTGAGGGGCAGGGTGTCAGCTCAAACGACTCCACCTCGTCCGGCAGCTGCTCCGCCGTGGCCCTGGCCAGATAAGCGGCGACCTTTAGACACGCCGATGTGGTAGCGCGGCCGTAATCCTCGGCTGCACTGGTCCCGCCCAACACATCCTTAGCGTCCACTGATGCCGGTGGAAACAGACCAGGGTGCGGTGTGAACTCGAGCGCCAGGTTAAGCGTTTGCGCAAACGGGCTGAACTCCGCGCCCGGCCCGGACATGTCTAAAATCTGTTCGCGGAAATGAGTCTGCTCGCCCGGCACGGGCTCGGCTACTTCCAGCACCGCCACCCCGCCAAGCCGATGGGTGCGCCCCTCACCCACCGTGGTCGGCGCAGAGACAAATCCGGGGAATACCCCGCCCGGGCCAGACACTTTCCAGCGCGGTTCCACTGCGTCCTTGGCGTTGATGATCCTGGCCCTCTCACCCGGCCGCGCCAAGTGCAGCCGCACGTCCGCGAAGTGCGAATCCCCAAGCACCAGCCGTCGCACCTCGTCTTTATCAACGACCAGTGTCCCACCAGCCGCTGCGGTGCGCGCGCCGAACTCAATGGACTGAATATGAAACGTCCCCACCTCAAGGCGCATAGTTACGCATCCCAAATTGAATTCGCCCAATTCTGCCTTTTCTAATCCAAAATCGAAAATCCAAAATTCACAATCTCAGCCTCGGGTCCAGTGCGTCCCGTAGCGCGTCGCCGAACAAGTTAATGCCCAACACAGTCAGAATGATCGCCAGCCCAGGGAACACGCCGAGCCACCACGCACTGGTCAAGTATTCTCTACCCTGGCTGAGCATCCCTCCCCAACTTGGCGTCGGCGGCTGTACGCCCAACCCCAAAAAGCTCAGCGACGACTCGGCGATGATCAGCTCCGCCATTTGAAAACTGCTGATGACGATGATTGGCGCGATCGCGTTGGGCATAAGATGACGCGTGATGATGCGCCGATCGGATGCCCCCAGCGCCGCCGCGGCTTCGACGAATTCGCGCTGCTTTGCGACGAATACCGAGCTGCGCACCGTACGCGCGTACACCACCCAGCTGCGTAGTGCCAACACCAGGATCAAGTTCGCGAGCGTAGGCTTCAACAGCGCCATCACCGCGATGGCCAAGAGCAAATACGGGAACGACAGCTGAATGTCCGCCAGGCGCATGACCACGGTGTCCAACCAGCCGCCATAATAGCCAGTGAGTAGCCCCATCATCACGCCGAACACCATCGCCACCAGCACACTGATGCCGGCGATGCCGAGCGACGTGCGCGCGGACCAAATCACCCGGCTCAGCATGTCCCGCCCCAGCGGATCGCTGCCGAGCAGGTGCGCGGAAGTTCCGCCGCTCAACCAATTCGGCGGCTTAAGCCGATTCTCTAAAGACATCTCGTTGAAGCCGTACGGCGCCACTAGCGGCGCCGCCAGCGCAACGCCGATCATCAGCACCAGCAAAGCCGCTCCCACCCAGCCTATCCGCATTCGCGCGAGTCGCCAAAGGATCGGGTGATCGCCGCGTCCCCTCGGCTCCTGCTCGACTGCCGCTAGCGCCATTGTCTTAGCCACGCCGCGCCCCCGCCGTCACCCGCGGGTCCAGGTAGCCGTACAACAGGTCCACCAACAGGTTGATCAGCACGAACGCCGCGGCGACCATGATCAGCGCTGCCAACACCACCGGGTAGTCGCGCTTCAAGATCGACTCCAGCACCAGCGTACCCACGCCCGGCCATGCAAACACCGCCTCGGTCATGACCGCGCCGCCGAGCAACCCCCCCGCTTGCAAACCCACCACCGTGACGATCGGCACAAGCGCATTGCGCACCGCGTGCCGCGCGGTCACGACAAACTCGGCCAATCCCTTGGCGCGCGCGGTGCGGATGTAGTCCTGGGACAGCACCTCCAACATCCCGGAGCGCGTGAGCCTTGCCACCAGCGCCAGCAGCCACATCGCCAGCGTCACGCTCGGCAATACCAGTTGCGCAAAGCTGCCCCGGCCGGAGACCGGCAACACGTGCAGCCCCACCGCGAACACCAGGATCATCAGCATGCCCAACCAGAACGTCGGCACCGACTGCCCCAGCAATACTAGACCCATCGAAATATGATCGAAGATTGAATTGCGCTTGACCGCGGAGATGATCCCGGCGGGAATGGCAACCGTTAAAGCGATCAGCAATGCCGCCGAAGACAGTTCCAGCGTGGCCGGCAGCCGCTCCAGCACTACCTCCAGCGCCGGCCGCCGATAGGCGAACGATTGCCCGAAGTCGCCCTGCAGCAGCCGCGCTAGGTAGTGGCCATACTGCACCGGGATCGGCTGGTCGAGCCCGTACGCGCGCCGAAAGTCTGCCCGCACCTCCTCGGATGCCTCCATTGGCAGCAGCAATTGGGTGAGGTCCCCGCTCAACTGGAGTAGCAGGAACGCGATGATCGTCACTCCCAGTAACGAGGGCACCGCCTGCATCAGCCTAGAAAGCACGATACTCGCCACGCCCGCTGCTCCTCACATCACGCCGGTCGCCGACATTGAATCGACCTATGCCGCCTCACAAGACGTCATACGCTTGCGCGAAATCGCCGGGTTGAAAATCATCGTGGAAGCTTAGCGTTAAAGCTTTATTTGATACCTTATCGCTGCAAATCTTACGCGTTCTGTAGCGGCGATCTAAGAATTCCCATCAGCACTCCGACATCCCGCACGTTCTCCAACTCGCGAACCAACCCAGCGCTGCGATCGATATCGTACTGCCGTAACTGCCCACGCGCACAGTCTTGATATTTCTCCAGCAGTTCGTCGTCGGTCAACGGCAGCGAGGCATCGCCCCGTGGGATATCCACCCGCGCGCTCAAGCTGCGCCCGTCGTTGGTCTTGATCGTCACCGGATTGCCGACGAACTCGGTGTCCGGGCCGACATCCGCGAGGCCGGGCCAGATGGGGACGTTGGGGAAGGATAGCTGAACTTTTTTTCTGGTCTCGACGATGTTGCGATCGTTGAGCTTGTGATCCGTGAACGTCTTGAGGGTCACTTGGTGATCCACGACCGCGGCGGCGATGCAGTGCGGCATGCTGAACTTGGCCTGGTACGCCGTTGCCGGCTCGGAGAATGCGAGCACGCGCAACGCGCGCTCCGAGGTGCCGACGTCGACGGCGGCGATATCCTTGTCGTCGAGATGGTGCTCATTGAGTAATTGGAACACGCCGTCGAGCGCCCGGTGGGTGTGGTAGCAGCTCGGATACATTTTTAGACTGATGCCGGGAGACTCGATGTAGAACGGTTTGCCCAAACCGTCCGCCATGCGCTCGGCGTCATAGTGGCCCGGGCCCACTAGCGTGTCGTAAAAACCGTTCTTGCCTTCGATGATGTTAGGATTGGCCGTAATCCCGGATTGCGCCATCAGCGCGGCGATCACACCGTTGCGACAGGCGTTGCCCGCTGCCATCGCACCGGCCATGCTGCCGTGATTCGCCGATAGTCCGCAGGCGGAGTTTGCCGCGATGCCCAAGGCCATTCGAGTTTTGCTTACATCCAATTTGAGCAGCTTGGCGCAGGCGGCCGCCGCGCCGATGGAACCGTACCAGGTCTGATGATTCAGACGCGCCTGCATGAGCTTGAAGTCGGCGTGCAGCGCCAACTTGCCCTCGACTTCCAGCCCGACGACGTACGCAGCGAGGAGATCCTGTCCCGACGCACCCAAGTACTCGCCAAGGCTGAGCAGGGCTGGCAGAACCAAGACACTGGGGTGGCCGATCTTCACGCCGCAGTCGTCGTAGTCGAGCGCGTGGGCGATCGAGCCATTGGCCAGCGCGGCATCGGCAACCGCAACTTTGACGCCGGCGCCGTAAACGGACGCCTGCGGCGCGCCGCCAAGATTGCTTACGTAGCCCGTGACGGTCTGGCCTACCGGCTCTGAAACACCGGCCAGCGCCGCGCCGACGCAATCAAGCGCCGAGCGCTTGGCCTTGTCCACGACTTCGCGCGGTAAACTCTTGTAGTCGGTGTCGACTATGAATTGAGCAATTTTCTCAGTGGCGCCCATAACTTTAACGAACCCCCGTTCCAATCGTTCCAGCCGTTCAACCGCTGACGCCCCGTTCAAGCCCCCTCCTCTGTCCTCCCCCGCGTCGCGGGGGAGGAAGGAGTAAGTCCGAACTTTGCGCCTTGGCGCCTTTGCGGGAGAAAATCCGTGATTCTTCTTACGCTGCGGCCTGCAGCGCGGTGTTGTTGCCGCCGCCGAGGACCGTCCCGGGCAGCGCGCCGGTGTGATTTTCTTTTTCCACCAGCACCTGGCCATTGACGACGGTCATCTCGATGCCCACTGCTTTTTGGATGTAGCGCTTCTCGTTGCCCGGCAGGTCCTGCACCATCTCGGCATCGCACTCGCGCACGGTCGCCGGATCGAAGAGGCACAGATCCGCCGCCATGCCCCGGCGCAAGAGGCCGCGATCCGGCAGGCCGAAGATCGACGCGACCATGAAGGTCAGCTTGCGCACGGCTTCTTCCACGGTCATGATCTGCTTCTCCCGCACCCAGTAGCCCAGCAGCCGGGTCGCGTAGCCGAAGCCGGCGTCGTAAATCAAATGCGCGCCGGCGTCGGACTGGCCGACCAGTACGTAGGGGCTCTTGATGATCTCCGCCACCGCCTTCTCGTCGCCGTTGGTACTCGAAGTTTGGAACTCGGTGTCCAAGCCTTCTTCCAAAGATAAATCGAGAAATGCGTCGATGACGTCTTGATTGCGAATCTTGGCGATCTCGGCGACGCTCTTTTTCTCGAGATGCTTGTTCTCCGGCTTGACCGCGTTGATTAAATAAACCAAATCCCAGCGCCGCGAGAAGCGCGACGACTTGGTCTCTTCCACCGCTTCGTAGCGCATCTTCTTGCGCGTCTCGGGATCTTTGATCGCCGCGATGCGCGCTTCCAGCGGCAGGAACAGGATCGCTTTCCAGGTCGGCAGATCGTCGAACACTTGGGCGTTTTTCATGGTCAGCCGGTTGTTGAACAACCGCGCGTTGCACAAGGGATACGACTGAACGCCGCGATCGATGGTCTCCTTGGCCAAGTCCAACAGCTCGCGCCATTCGTTGGGTTTGTCCCAACGGTGCGTGATGCTCTGCCAGATCACCGGCCGCCCCGAGCGGCTGGAGATCTCGCCGAACAGCTTCACGCTATCGGGCATCGACACCGAGACGCCTAGGGAGCCGCGGGAAATCTGCACGACGCCTTGGTTGATCTCGCCCATGGCGCAGGCCATCTCGATGATCTCTTCATCGGTGGAGAACCGGCTCTGAATCGGCGTGCCGTCAGCGTACATATGCACGGGGTTCTGATTGGTCGAAAAGCCCGCCGCGCCGGCGCGCACGCTGGCCTTCAACACTTCTTTCATTTGATGGATTTCCGCCGGCGTGGCGGCGCGTTCGAGGGAAGCGGCTCCCATGACATACTGGCGCAGCGCGCAGTGGCCGACGAGCGAAGCGACGTTGACGCCAAGATTGCCGCGCATGGCGTCGAGATACTGGCCGAAGGTGGTAAAGCCCCAGGGCACACCGGCCTTCAGAGCCGGGAAAGTAATCGCCTCGACGCGCTCGAAGCTTCTGAGGATCGTGTCGCGGTCCGGCTCCTTGCACGGCGCCAAGGACAAGCCGCAATTGCCGGGAATGACCGTGGTCACGCCATGATAGCAGGAAGAGGTTGCCAGCGGGTCCCACAACAGCTGGGCATCGAGATGGGTGTGAAAGTCGATAAAGCCCGGCGACACCGCCAGCCCGTCGGCATTCACCACCCGCTTGGCGCTGCCGTTGATCCGCCCGGTCTCGACGATCTTGCCATCCTGCACCGCCACATCGCCTAAATAAGACGGCAGCCCGCTGCCGTCATAAATCCGTCCACCTTTGATCAAAATATCGTAAGCCATGAAAGACCCTCCTTGGGTTGCCGGCAATTTTTCCGAGCTTACCGACACTGTGGCGGTACTGTCAACCAAGAAGCTGTCGCTACCACCGCAATGTCAAAGTCATAACGGGTGTTGCAGGGCAAACGACAATTTTGATCAACCGCTCAAGCCGTCACTCATCATCCGTTACCCCTCTTTGGAAAAGAGGGGTAACGGATGATTTATCCTCACCGGAGCGGCGCCATCGCATAATGAAACAGCCAATCTGTGACACAAACAATCCCTGCACCGCCAGCAAATCCCCTTTGATCCCCCTTTTCCAAAGGGGGAATAGATCATTGCAAGCCCATCTAGCTTGGATTAAACACCCCAGCGCGTTGCAGCGAAGATTTATTTTTACTAATCTAACGCCCCATGAAACACATCATCACCGCCCTAATACTTGTTTCGCTTTTCGCTACCAGCGCCTGGAGCCAAACCGCCAAAACCGCCGCCGAGCTCGCCGCCTACAGCGGCGCCGACCGCGAGAAAATCTTGTTCGAAGGCGCCAAGGTCGAAGGCAAGCTGGTCTGGTACACCACCCTTGCCACGGCCCAAAACAAGCAAATCGCCGGCGCCTTCGAGAAAAAATATCCCGGCGTCAGTGTCGACATTTTTCGCACCGGCTCGAGCGCGTTGGCGCAACGGCTGGTCACCGAGGCCTCGGCCAATCGCCATATCGCCGACGCCGTTGAGACCACCCCGGGTGGCATGCTGACTTTTCGCGAGGCCCAAATACTGCTGCCTTACAATTCGCCCTACATCGCGGCATTTCCCGAGGACGCCAAGGAACGGGCGGCGAAAAACACCGTCTTGTGGACCACCGTGCGCGAATCCTACGTCGGCTTCGGCTATAACAAAAATCTCGTGAAGGGCGTCGATATCCCCAAGAATTTCGACGGCCTGTTGAATCCGGCGCTGCGCAACAACTTGGGCATCGCCGGCGAAGACACCGGCGCGCGCATCATCGGCGCCATGGTCAAGGTCAAAGGCGAAGCATGGGTGCGCAATCTGCGCGAGCAAAACATCAGCATGCACATGATGGCAGGCAGCGCCCTCACCCAACTGGTGGCGTCCGGCGAAATCCACGGCTCGCCGAGCCAATTCTTCAGCGCCACCCATGTCGCCGCCAAGCGCGGCGCCCCGGTGGCGTGGGTCCCCATGGATTTGGTGGTCGCGAGCGCCGGCAGCGCGGCGGTTTACTTGAACGCCCCCCATCCCCACGCCGGACTTCTGTTCGTCGATTTCCTGCTTAGCCCGCAGGGACAAAAACTCTATGAGGATTTATTCTTCGGCGTAGTGCAAAAAGATTACGGCTTCAAGCGCTGGTATCCGGAAAAAGGCGGCACTCTGGCGCAGTACGAACAAGCCCTCGACGGCTGGCATCGACTATTGAAAGAGATCGCGCGGAAAAACTGAAGAGGATTGGGAACCGGAGCATTAACCACAAAGAGCACAAAGTTCACAAAGTTGGGATCAGGGAATTAGCCGCAAAGCTTGTCCGGAGCGAAGGCGAGGTATCTTCAAGATATTTCTAGCTTCGCTCGAAATGACAACGATTCCGAACTTGGCGTCTTTGCGCCTTGGCGGGAGATTATCCGAATTCTTTTTTGCAAGCCCTGCGCTCTTTGTGGTGAATCTCTTCTCACGACAGCAAGAGTTCCAAATCGTCCCGGGTCAGATTGCGCATCACGCTGTTGTCGGCGGTGATGATGGCGTCGGCCAGATCGCGTTTGGATTTTTGCAGTTCGAGAACCTTTTCCTCCACGGTGTCGCGGGCGATTATCCGGTAGGCAAACACATGGCGCGTCTGGCCGATGCGGTGGGCGCGGTCGATGGCTTGCGATTCGACGGCCGGATTCCACCAGGGATCGAGCAGATAGACATACTCGGCGGCGTGCAGATTCAGTCCTAAGCCGCCGGCTTTCAAACTGATCAGAAACAGTTTGGCGTCGGGATTGTTCTGAAACTCCTCCACTTTCGCCTGACGGTCGCGGGTGCGGCCGTCGAGGTAGACATAGGGGATCTTCTGTTTGTCCAAGCGGCCGCGCACGATCGCCAGGAGGCTGGTGAACTGGGAAAACACCAGCGCTTTGTGATTCTCGTCGAGCACCTTCTCGAGCTGCTCCAACAGCGTGTCGACCTTGGCGCTGGGCTCGGCGATTTTTTTCTTGTCGATCAGGCCCGGATGGCAGGCCGCTTGGCGCAGGCGCAAGAGCGCTTCGAGCACCTGAATCTTGTACTGCCCGGAATTGTCGCCGGCGCCGTTTTTTAGCAGCCGCTCCCGGTAGAAATCGCGCAGTTCGTCGTAGAGTTTCTTATCGTTGCCTTCGAGGTCGCAATAAATCGTCTGCTCGGTCTTCTCCGGCAGCTCGGGGGCGACCTGCCCTTTGGTGCGGCGCAGAATGAACGGCCGCAGCGCTCTGCCGAGCACCTGACGCGTGCTCTCGTCGGGATTCTTGCCGGCCCGGGCGAACACCGACGCCGTGCCGAGCATGCCGGGATTGAGGAATTCGAACAGGCTCCACAGCTCGCCCAAATGGTTTTCCACCGGCGTGCCGCTCATCGCCAAACGGTGATCGGCCTTGAGCAAGCGCACCGCTTTGGCCGCCAGCGTGCTCGAGTTCTTGATCGCCTGGGCTTCGTCGAGGATGCAATAGTCGAAGCGAATATCTTTGAACTGCACGGCGTCGCTGCGCAGCGTGCCGTAGGTGGTCAGCACCACGTCGTAATTTTCGAAGTGATCGCCGGGCTTCAAGCGCGCCACGCCGGTGTGGTCAAGAATCGCCAGCTTGGGCGTGAAGCGCGCCGCCTCCTCTTTCCAGTGAAACACCAGCGAGCGCGGCACCACCACCAGCGCCGGCGGCGGCGAATTCTCCGCATCGTTGCGGCGCAGTTCGCGGCGCGCTTCGAGGAGCGCGAGCACTTGAATGGTTTTGCCCAAGCCCATGTCGTCGGCCAGACAGCCGCCGAATCCGAAGCGCTGGAGAAATTGCAGCCAGCCCAGCCCTTCGAGCTGGTAGTGGCGCAACTCGCCACGGAACTCGCCCCCCGGGGCCGCTGCCGCCACGCCGGAAAAATCGCGCAGCTCCCGGCGCACGCGTTCGAACACGGCATCGAAGGACACCGCCGGCTCGCTCGCCAGCAAAGCGTCGAGCAGCCCCGCTTGCGAGTGCGTGAAATGCACGCCGTCGTCTTCGAATGTGCCGAGACCGGCGAGCATGCCGTACTTTTTCAACCACTCTTCGGGGATGATGCCGAGGGAGCCGTCGTCCAAGCGCACCGTGTGATCGCCCTGCTTGATGGCGCGCAGCAAGCGCGGCAGGCCGACACGGCTGTCGCCAAACTCGGCGGCGCCATCGATGCCGAACCAATCGACGCCGGAGCTGACCTGCATCGTCAGGGCGCCGGCAGCGCGGTAGAGACTGCCCTGGGCCTCGATATGCCAGCCCTCGGCGGACAACACACGGACCACGCGGGCCAACTGATCGGGCGCCAACTGCAAATCGCTGCGGTCGTATTCCCAATTCTTGCGAAACCCCATTTGCTTGAGCCGGGCGAGCGCTCTATCTTCCGCGACAAGATCGCGGGTCACCAAACGGCGCTGCTCCTTCTGATAAAAGCCGCCGCCGCGATGATGCTGCGCCACAACCGAACCGTTATAGTCGAAAGACAACTCGGCGCTGAGCCGCTCTTTGCTCCAACTGTTGCGTTTGCCAGGTTTTAAAAACAGCCGCGGCTGCGGCGTGCCGGCGACGGTTTCGAATTGCAGTTCGGCAGGCAACTCCAATCGCGGCCGGTTGGGAATCGACACCAGCTCGTCAAGAAAGACTTCGCTATCCTCGACGGAGAAAGACACCGCCGTCGGCCCGCGTAAAACCGCCACCCAGGCGAAGGCGCCGTGATCGTTCAAACGCGCAATGCGACCATCGTGAAAAGCCAAACCGCCGGGGAGCAGCAAAAGCGGTTGCGCTAGATCCAACTCGGTATCGCCGCGGCGCAGCGATCCGGCGAGCCGGTAGCGCTCGCTGCCGGGTTCGCGTTCGACCTTGAGACAGAGCTCCCACTCCGGACCCTCGTCCCAAACGAGCGGTCTATCTCCGTCCAAATTTGGACCGCGCAAGAAACAGCGTCCGGTCCGGCACATCAAGGGCAGCGCCAGTTCCCAGAGATTTTCCGGCACGGCGAACAACGATGGCGCGGAATCGTAGTAGGACGAGTAGCTATAGCCCAAATCCTGGCGCGCGCCGAACAGCATGGCGGCGATGCGCCGATCCAGCGGATCGGTCAGAGCCTCGACGTCGCGCGAGTAGAGCCGCTGGCTCTTGAGCTTGCCCCATTCGCCGTTGGTCTTGCGCTCGCGCCGGGCGACCTCGAGGGTCAGCTTTTGCCGGCTCTGGGTGTAATCGGCATCGATCAGATAATACAGCTCGCGTTCCGGCGGCGGACGATCGTTGAATGGCGACACTGCCGGCGCCAGGGCATGGCGAAGGGTTTGCAGCTGCTGCTTCCAGCCAGGCGCCTGCCCTTTTGCCGATCGCGTGCGGCGCTGCGGCGAGCCCGGCGGCAAATCGCCGGCGTTGCGGCTGCCGCCATAATCGTCCGCATCGAGTATTTTCTTGAGGCAACCGCGTTCCTCCGCCGCCATGGCGGTGGCCCAGATATGTTTGCAGGCGTTAAGATCGCCGGTGAAAAACGGGCAGGTGCAAGAGTAGTCGAGGAAACCGTCGGCGACCGACAAATTCACGCGGTAGACCTGCGACCCTTGCACTCGGGCGGACACCGCCCGCTCGCCGGTGTCGAGCAAACGCACCGCGCCATGGGCAAAATAAGTTCGCCCCCGCTTCTGAGTAATCGGCGCGGTCTCGCCGCTAAGTTCGTCCGTCAAATATCCCATTTCGAACTGGTAAGGTTAACGCACGCGTCGAGAGAAGTCCATGAGTTAAACAACAGAAGTGACCCTTGGAGCAAACTTGGTCGAACGCAGCACAGCGGCAAGCGCAACGGGGATTATCTCCCGCAAAGGCGCCAAGGCGCTAAGTGGCGGCCGAAGTCCGTCATCCCGAGCGAAGGCGAATGATCTAAAAGAGATTTCTCCATTCTGTCGAAATGACAATTTTCCGAACTTCGCGTCTTTGCGCCTTTGCGGGAGGCACTCCGAGCACATCCACATTGATTGACAACCCGGCACGACGCGTGCGACAAAATCGCAGAACGAATTCACGGAGAGATTATGACGAAAAACGCACGCCGCATCATCGACGCCGACGGCCATGTGCGCGAGACCGACGAGGAAATCATCGAATATATGTCCGCCGGTTACCGCAACCGGCGCGACGCCATGCTCTATTTCCCGCTGACCCCGCACCACGGTTGGCATCGTTCAATACCGGCCAACGACTTTCGCCCGTCGGATTTCCGCGTGCCCGACTGGCGCGAGTGGGTCGGCAAACTCGACGAAGGCGGTTTTGCAATGACCGTTCTCTATCCGACCCGCTTCATGCACGTCGGCCAGATCGGCAATCCGGTCTACGCCGCCGAACTGTGCCGCGCCTACAACGATTATCTGCGCGAGCGCTTCCTGACCCACGACCGGCGCTTCCGCGGCATGGCGCTGTTGCCGCTGCAGGACCCCAAAGCTGCTGTCAAGGAACTGCGGCGCGGGGTTAAACGACACGGCCTGCTCGGCGGCATTCTCCCCGCCGACGGGCTGCAACTGCCCCTCGGCCACAAGCAATACTGGCCGGTTTTCCAGGAAGCCGACCGGCTCAATTGCACACTATCGATCCATTCGTGCAACTCGCTGCGCGACAATGACCGCTATCTCGTGCCCAACGAAGCGGCGACGCTGACCCATGTGATCCCGCAGATGCGCCAGTTCACCAACATCATGTTCTCGGGTGTGCTGAACAATCTGAAAAAACTTCGCGTCGGTTTTCTTGAGGCCGGCTGCGGCTGGACGCCGTACTTGATCGACAAGATCGAGGATCGCCTGCAGCGCGTGCCGGCGGCGGAGCGGCCTGTGCTGCCGAGCGAGCTGCTGGCGCGCAAGCAGCTTTATTTTCAATGCGGCGAAGAAGCGACGACCAAGCGCGATGTCGAGCTGCTCGGCGACGACTGCCTGCTCTGGGCCTCGGACTTTCCCCATGAAGCGACCCGCACCGACATGAAGAAGCTGGTCAAAGAACACTTCGCGCGCAAAGATCTGAGCCCCGCGGCGAAGAAGAAGATCATTTACGACAACGCCAAACGGTTCTATAAAATTTAAACTCGTTCAAGCCGTTCAATCCCCCTCCTTCGTCCTCCCCCGCGACGCGGGGGAGGAAAGCCTGTCCTGAGTCACATCGAAGGAAGGTGGGGGCTTGAGCGATTTGAACGACTTGAACGGATTGAACGGGTTATTGTCCGAGAGTTTTGAGAAATCCGGAGTGCTCGATCTCGCGCACCAGCCGGCCATCGGCGAACTCCTCCGGTTTGGCGCCCTTGGCCTTGGGATTCAACTTCTCAAGCTCATGGATCAAGCTCGCTACCCCGGCCATCGAAGGATGCGGCGGTATCGCGAGATTGGTCCGGATCGTCGTTTCGTAGCTTTCTTCCAAAATCTCCTTGTCGTCAGTGCGGAAATATTTGCCCATGACCTTAAACGCGAAGTTCTTGTCCTTCTGGGCGCGCGCCGCGCCTTCGATGTACGCCCGGAGGAATCGTCGAACCGTGTCCTCGTTGCTGCGCAAATATTTGCGCGTCGTCAGCACGCCGTTGATATGATACTCGGCGTCGAGCTTGGTCATATCGAAGAGCATTTTGAATTTCAGTTTGCGCGCCTGCAGCGTTCCCGGCGGGGTCAGGGAAGCGGCGGTGATCTTCCCCGCAGCCATTGCCGATATCCCCTCCGCCGGACCGCCGGTCTGGACCATCGTCACGTCGCGGTCAGGCTCGACGCCATGGGCGCGCAGAGCGATGCGCGAGGCCAGATCCGAAAGCGTGCCGAAGCGGGTGACGCCAAAGGTCTTGCCTTTGAGGTCTTCCATCCGATTGATGCCCGGCACGGCGTAGACCCAGAAGAGAAATTTCTTGACGATGGTCGCGATAATCACCGTATCCGCGCCGGCGAGGTTAGCCTGGATCGAGGCGGCGCCGCCAAGCTGGATGATCGGCAGTTCCCCGGAGAGCATCGCCTGGAGCGCCAGCGAGCTGCCCGGAATGCTGATGGTCTCGACGTTGAGGCCATGCTTGTCGTAGAAGTTGCCATCCTTGGCGAACCAGAGCGACATCTGCGTCGACGACGCCGAGCCGCCGCCAACGCGCAGCCTTTCGAGCTTCTTGTCCTGCGCTTGCGCATCCGCCGCTATAAACATCCAAGCCGAGATGACGCCGCAGGCGATCAACATTCTATTCATCACTCGTTCTCCTTGCCGCCGATCTCATAGAAACCGCCCTCTTTCGCGCGCTCGGCAACCGTCCGTTTGCGCCACAGCGACCATGGAAAAGGCCGCTGTGGAGTGCCGCACCATTGCTGGCTGTGTGTTTGGTTCTGCGCTAACAGTTTTTCATAGCGCCGGACAAATTCCTCTACATCATAATCTATAGTGCTGGCAACCACTTGGTGGGAAACTTTGTTGACGATCAGCCAGCGTGGAATCACCGATGCTGACGATCCGGGAGTGTCTCCGCTCAGAGAGGCTTCAAAAATCCAGCCGAAAGCGCGCTCCGAGCCGCCCCATTCGGCGATCGACAGCTTTCCGGAACCGCAGCGCGATTTGAGCCGCGCAACAACCAGCCCTTGGGCTTGTTCCTTGGTTAGCAATGAGATTTACCTTCCGCCATTGTCGGCGCAGTCAGAAAGTCACAGCCGCACCCGCGCTCTATCGATCGCCGACAAGAAAATCGCTGACGATCCGATTAAAGCGCTCGGCCTGGTCCCACTGCACCCAATGGGCGCACTGGTCGAACAGATGAAACTCGGCGTTGGGAATCAGTTGAAACAGCAGCAGGCCGCGCTCCACCGAAACGCCGCGGTCCTGGTTGCCCCACAGAAGCAGCGTCTTGGTCTTGAGTTTGGGCAATTCGTCGAAGAGCGGACGCGGCGGCTTGGCGCCTTTTCTCGCCAGCGCCGCCTCTTGATTCTTGCCGATGCTCATCTCGTAGCGCGCCCGGACCAATTCTTCGGTCACCAGTTCCTTGCGGTGCAGCGTGCCGAGGGTCAACGCGCGCATGTTTTTCAGGCTTGGGACATATTCGCGCAGCTCTTCGGAATGTTTTTGTCCCAATGCCTGGGACTCCGCCGAACCCTTGGGCGCCAAGGTGCCGCTGGTGGTGGTGACGAACTTATCGACGCGCGGATCTTCGAGCGCCAGGCGCGCCGCGATATAGCCGCCGACGGAATTGCCGATGGCATGATAACGGTCGAGCTTTAGCGCATCGACAAATGCCTTGGCATGGGTGACCCGATACTCGATGGACAGGTCCGCGGGATTGTCGCTGCGGCCGTAACCCGCTTGGTCGTAGGCATAGACGGTAAACCCTGCGGCCGCCAACGGTTCGATGTTCAACTGCCAATTGACTTGAGCCGACGCTCCCGGCGCAGCGCCGTGAAACATCACGGCGGGAAAGCCGCTGCCCGCCTTGACGTAAGAAGTTTTGATCCCGCCGGCATCGATAATTAGCTCTTCCATGCTACTTGCCGAGGCCAGCTTCGGCGTAGCGCAAAACCTTGCCGCCCTTGGGCGCCCGCGTCGGCCCGTAGGGCGTGTTCTTTTCGATATAGATGCATGAGCCGGCAGTATATGCCTTGCCGTCGATCTCGATCTCGCCTTCGAGGACATAAAACATCTCGTGATAGGGATGGCTATGCACCGGGATATCGGTGTCCGGTCCCCAATGGCGAATCATCATCTCCGGCCCCGCGCCGCCGGGCGAAACATGCAGCCACTTGGTAAAGCCGCGCCCGCTTTTGACCTGTTCGACCTCTTTTTCATTGACGACATGAATTGCCATAAGTTCTCCTGTTGGAAACACTTCATTTTTTTAACCACGAAGTGCACGAAGGACACCAAGGTTTCGGACAATTGATATTCCGAACTTCGTGATCTTCGTGTCCTTCGTGGTGAATCGTCCCGATCCTAATTTTGCGGCCTTTGCGTACTTTGCGGCCAGTCCCTCTTAACCGACCGCCGCGGTCTTGCCCAAATTGCGTTCGCTCTCCGGCACCCATTTTTCGTAGGCGGGTATTACAATGATCTGATTCTTCGCCGGGTCGCGCACGATGCAGCGCGGATCTTCGCCGCGCTTCACCTTGTCGATCTCGCGCAAATACATCTGGCGCAGTTTGATGATGCCATCATCGATCGCCGGGCCGAGATTCTCGTTCTCGCGGTCGGCGATGGGCGGCATGCTGTCGACCACCATGCCGTCCTCGATGAAATGAAGCGGCGGGATCGGATAGCCCAACTCGGGATTGTCGGATTCCATGTACTCTTTGTAGGGCACGATGAACTGCTGCGGCGGCTTCCAGCGCTTGCTGAACGGATCGCCTTCGTATTTTCCCGGATTGTCCGATGGCTTGAAGCGCACGCGCATCAGCAACGTGTGGGTGTCGTCGATGGGCACGCTCCAGCGCGCCGCCGATACCGGCGTGCCGGCCTTTTCACCCGATAGATAACGGCCGCCGCTGCCGCCGCAGCTGACGCCCGGCATCAACAAGTGATGCTCGCGGTAGTTGAGCAAGCCCGGCTCTTTGGTCTTGCGATAAGCCTTATAGACCATGCCCCACTCGGTTTCATGGAAGCCCAGTTCCGGCTCCGTGCTCATGATATCGGGCCAGGCGCCGCCATGGGTGAAACTCGGGTGCACCGGATCCATGCCGTTCTCGACGCATTGGAGCCAATTGCAGTTCTGAATGCCTTGGATGGTGAGATAGACCTCGCCGTCGCCGACGAGAAAATTATAGCGCGGGACTAGCGGCACAGGCTGCGGCCCGAAGTAGGCAAAGATCAAACCGCCCAGCTCCTCTACTGGATATGCCGGCAGGCGGATCGATTCCTTCTTCAACTCGCTGTTGGGCGGCTCGCCGGGGATCTGCCGGCATTGGCCGTCGCGATCGTACAACCATCCATGGTAGCGGCAGCGCACGCCGTCCTTCTCGACATCGCCGAGACATAAATTCGCCCGCCGGTGCGCGCAGTAGGCGCCGATGACGCCGGCCTTGCCGTTGCCGTCGCGAAACAGGACTAAATCTTCGCCGAACACGCGAATGAACGTCGGCTTGACTTTCACATGCGCGGAGATCCCGACCGGCCACCAATAGCGCCGCAAGAACTCCCCCATCGGCGTCCCCTTGCCGGTGCGCGTGAGAATCTCATTTTCTTCTTTAGTGGTTTTATACATGCGGTTACTCCAAATCGATATCACCACGACGGACACGAAGAGCACGAAGGGAAGAAATTCGGTATCCGAAACCTTCGTGTCCTTTGTGCCTTCGTGGTGAAAAATACTAATTCTTCATCGGCTGCGACTTCTCGCATCCAAGCACCCAAGATCAATGGCTGAGGATTTTCTTCATTCGCTCAATCACGTCGGCGGGCTGGGTCATCACGCGCTTGCCGATCGCTTCCAATTCTTCGCCGGTCACCGGTTCAAGTTCCCAGCCGCGGGTTTTTGCCTCGGCGACCAACTCCGGCGCGGTCAACGCCTTGTTGAAGGCATCGCGCAACAGCTTCACCCGATCCGCCGGTACCCCCGGCGTGGTCGCCAGCGGCCTGCCGATGTAATCCGGCGAGAGCAACACCGTCGCCAGGCGGCGCGTCACATCCGGCGCTTTGCGTTTGTCCATCAGCTCATGGAGCGTCGCGACATCGGGGATTCTGCCGTCGCGTTTGGCGCCGCCAGTGATCAGCACCCGGGTAAAGCCGCTTTTCGCCCAGCTTTTGCTCGGCTCGCTGCCAAAGTAACCTTCCAAACTGCCGGCGCGGCACTGCACTTCGTTTTTCTGAATCGCCAAATCGATTTCCGCCGCGCCGGGATAGCCCAAGACGAGATTGAATTTCACCCCGAGGGCTTCTTCGACCAAGCGCGGAAAGTAATGGCCCACGGTGCCCAGCGCGGTGGCGCCGCAGCGCGGCCCCTCGGCGGTGCCGCGCATGTCATCGATGGTTTTGAACGGCGAGTCGCCGCGGATGTAAATGATCCGTTGGGTCTGCTCCGGCGAGCCGATCCAGGCGAACTTGGCCCAGTCGAACTGAACCTCTTTGGAACCGATAAGCTGATTGAAAAACAACCCGGGCGTGAAGAATCCGATGGTCAGGCCGTCCGGTTTGGCGACGCTGTAAAGATAATTCGCCGCGGTCAGCGAACCGGCGCCGGGCATGTTGTGCAGCACGATCTGCGGCTTGCCGGGGATATGCGGGCTCATCGCCCGCGACAGCGCCCGCCCCCAGAGATCGCTGATGCCGCCGGCGGAAAAGCCGATCACCAGGCGAATGGTCTTGTCTTCGTAAAAGTTAGACTGGGCCCATGCGGTGCCGGCCCAACAGCAAATCGATAAAATGACGAATCCGATGCGTCTCAAAGCTCCCTCCTGAGAGTGTTCTCTATACCCCTTTAGCTGCATGATGCCAAGAAAGGGATCGCAATGATTAGAACCTCTACATGGCACGGTCCAAGAGCGTTACGTTCGAGCTTTACTTTTGGGTTTTCTTTGCGTCTTTGCCCGAGACATCTCGAGATTCATGGCCGGCTTTAAAAACAGCGATCCGCGCTTCGATGATCTGTCGGCGCGTGAACGCTACGGTGCGGCAACGGTTACCGCCTCCCTTGCGCCTTCCACCCAATCGATGGCATCGTCGATCACCACGGCGCAGCCGCGCACGCGATAGGCGCCAGGATCACGGGCACCGGGTGGATCGTCGCCGCGCTCGCGCCATGCCTGCGCGGCGTCGAGCAACATCCGGCGCGCTTTGATGACCGTCATGTCGCCGGCACAGAGATTTTCCTTGGTGCGGTCGAGGATCGGCGTCGGCCCCTCATTTTCGGTCACGCACACGTCCTGCAAATTCACGCCGGCGATACCGAAACGGCGGTTTTTGTGCAATTCCCAATTCATCAAGTAGTCATTGGCCTTTTTCGCCTTGGTGCGAACATGACCAAAAGGCATCGAATTGGTCGGCGCGTCATAGGCCTCTTCCGCAAAGCCGCCTCGCAGCGTTTCCTTGGACGACTCTTTAATATTTTTGCTGGGAAACCATTTGATCTGCCATTTGACGCAATTCTCGTCGTCCACCGGAATATAAGCGCGCGCCTGCTTTTGATCGCCGCCCGGCGGCATGGTGTAAAAAGGCATGATGAATTGATTGATGCGCCACAAGCTTTTGCCAACGCCCGCCGGCCGTTTGGCGCCGTAGGTAAAACCGCCAGGGGTATCGGCGATCTCGACATCCAAAGGCGTGCGCGCGCCGGAGCTCTGCGCGAGTAGGTGCTGGTCGGGCTGCTGGGTAGCGGTCAACTCTTCGTCGCCAAGATCGTAGGGCGAATGCAGCCACATGACATGGGTCGGATCGATGCCGCCTTCGAGCACCTGGAGATGATTGCAAGCCTGGTAGAACAAACGATATTGACGGTCCTCATCGCCGACGCGCAGAAACTCGAGATCAGGCAACTCCGGCAGTGAGCTACTTCGGCCCATGTAAGCCCAGACAATGCCGCCTCGCTCGATGCAAGGATAACCGGGATGATGGACGTCTTCGGTCAAGGCCAACTCAGCAGGAATGTTGGGCATCTCGGTGCACTTGCCGTCAGGCGCAAACTTCCAGCCATGGTACGGACAGCGCAGCCCCTCGTCTTCGACCCGGCCATAAAACAAAGGCGCCAAGCGATGCGGGCAAAAGGAACCGATCAAACCCAGTTGGCCATTGTTAGTGCGAAACAAAACCAGATCTTCACCGAGTAACTTAACCCGCAGCGGCCGTCCGCCGGGCTCTTGGACATCAACCGCCGGCGTGACGGGAATCCAATATTGCCGGAACATATTTCCCATCAGCGAGCCGGGCCCGACCCGCGTCAACGCTTCATTTTCTTCCCTGGTGAAATGGTGGATTTGTTCTATCCCGGCTCTGTACGCGCTTTCGGCTTGCATGAGATTCACCTCTGGCAGCGAGATTTCCCCAAACCTTCGCCACTGTCAAACTTCGGCGGCACTAGCCGGCAGTTTCCACAATTTTCTCGTAAGAAGGACAGGAACTATTCCGCCCATCGAACTTGACAGCAAAATGGCTAAGCGGAAAGGTCACGCACCTTGCCCGGATGAGAAACCATCAGGAGGTCAGAATCGCAGCCATCGGCTTATCCCACGGCGGAACTACGATCCATTCGAATACGACTCCCGCGAAATAAATTCTCGTGGGCAGCCGCGATGATGTGGTGACCAGTGAAAAAGATTGCCGCGCAATACCCGCTCAGCCGCTAAAATTGCCAGCGTTTCGATCATTGAAGCCCCAAAAATTACATGGTAGACGGAACGGACTATGTCCAAGTACCGAGTTACCGTCGACACCGGGGGAACGTTTTCCGATTTCGTTTTCTTCAACGAAGACACGGGCGAGATTTCCATCACCAAAGTTCCATCCACGCCGAAGGAGCCGTTTCAAGCGGTCTTGAACGGCGTCAAGGAGCTCATCGACCAGGGCGTGGCCGCCGGCGACATTTCATTTTTTTGTCATGGCACCACCGTCGGCACCAACGCGCTGCTCGAAGAGAAGGGCGCCAAGACCGGCTTGATGGTGACCCAGGGTTTCCGCGGCATTTACGAAGTGATGGAGCAGACCCGCGGCTACGGCCCGGCGACCTACGACCTGTTCTTCGAAAAACCGCGCTTGCTCGCGCCGCCCTATTTGACCGAAGAGATTCCCGAGCGGGTCGATTTCAAGGGCAACGCGCTCAAGGCGATCGACGTCGAAGCGTCGCGCCAGGCGATCCGCCGGCTCAAGCAAAAAGGCGTGCAGTCGGTGGCGGTGTGCTGTTTGTTTTCGTTTTTAAATCCCGACCACGAGCTCAAGATCAAAGAACTTTTTGCCGAAGAATTTCCCGAGGCCCGGCTGTCGCTGTCCTACGAAGTCCTGCCGCAGATCCGCGAGTTCTACCGCCTGAGCACCACGGTGATCAACGCCTACATCCAGCCGGTCATGGCCAGTTACCTGGGTCGGTTAGAAAACCGCATGCGCGAGATGGGCGTGACCACGCCGAAGCTTTATATCATGCAGTCCAACGGCGGCGTGTCGACCTTCAAAGGCTCAGCGGAAAAACCGGTGGCCACCGTGCTATCCGGTCCCGCCGGCGGCGTCATTGCGTCCATGGGCACCTGCGAGCGGGTCGGCATCAACAACATCATCACCTTCGACATGGGCGGCACCAGCTGCGATGTCGCGCTGATCCATCAGGGCAATCCGGTCATCACCACCCAAGGCAAGATCAACCTGCGACCGATCGCCCTGCCGATGCTCGACATCCATACCGTCAGCGCCGGCGGCGGCACCATCGCGCGCATCGACGCTGTGGGCGGCCTGCAAGTCGGTCCCGACAGCGCCGGCGCCGATCCCGGCCCGGTGTGCTACAACCGCGGCGGCGAAAATATCACCGTGACCGATGCGAACATGGTTTGCGGCGTCCTCGATCCCAATCATTTCCTCGGCGGCCGCATGAAGCTCGACAAGGAGAAAGCGCAGCGCGTCCTGCAAAAAAAGCTCGCCAAGCCGCTGAAGCTCGATCTCCTCGAAGCCGCCGACGGGGTTCTGAAAATCATCGACGCCAAGATGGAAGAAGCGATCAAGGCGGTGTCGTCGGCGCGCGGCTACGATATCCGCGATTTTACTCTGGTCGCCTTCGGCGGCGGCGGGCCGATGCACGCCGGCAGGATGGCGCTCGATTTGGGAATTCCGTCCGTGCTCGTGCCGCTCACGCCGGGGGTCCATTCGGCGCTCGGCTTGCTGATGTCTGACGTAAAGCATGATTACGTGCGCTCCAAGCTGGTCGGCCTCGACGATCTCGATTTGACCGAGATCAATCACATGTTTCACCAGTTGATCGAGCGCGCCAAAGCCGATCTCGAAAGCGAAGGATTCACCGAAGAAGAGATCAAAATCGAACCCTATCTTGATCTGCGCTACGCCGGCCAGGGTTACGAACTGACGGTTCCCTGCTCGATGCCGCCGCTGACCAAACATGATCTGCTGATGATGCGCCAGCGCTTCGACACCATGCATGAGCAGAACTCCGGCCACAAAGCCGAGAGCGAGCCGGTGGAGCTGGTCAGTCTGCGGCTGATCTCCTTGGGCTTGGTGCCGCAAGCGAAATTGTCGCCGGGCAAAGTCACCGGCCGCAAAATCGAGGACGCCAGACTGGGCGAGCGCAAAGTCTATTTCGGCAAGGAACATGGGGTCCTCGCCACCCAGGTGTACAACCGCGACCTGTTCGAGCCCGGTCACAAGATCGCCGGTCCGGCCATCGTCGAGCAGTTGGACACCACCACGGTCATCCAACCCGAGCAGGAAGCGACGGTGGATAGCTATCGGAATATCATTATGAGGGAGAAAGCATGAGGCACTAGGCAATAGGCAATAGTAGGACATCCGGATTTCTTACTGTTGCCTATTGCCTAGTGCCTGTTGCCTAAAAAATCATGTCTGTCGATCCCGTTACCCTGCAAGTCATCCAGGCGCGCCTGGCCGGCATCGTCCAGGAGATGCAGAACTCGCTTTTCCGCACCGGCTACTCGACGATTATCAGAGAATCCCAGGACGCCAGCTGCGCCCTGCTCAATCGCCATGGCGAGGTCGTCGCCCAGCATGTCGTGCTGCCGCTGCATATGGGCGCCTTTCCGGCCTGCGCCGCGGGCATTTTGAAAAACTACAGCGCCGACGAAGTCCACGAGGGCGACGCCTTCATCACCAACCATCCCTATCTCGGCGGCAGCCCCCACGCTCCCGATATGGCGGTGCTGTCGCCGATTTTTTTTCACGGCGAGTGGGTCGGCTTCGCCGCCAACCTGGCGCACAAAAGCGACATCGGCGGCCCGGTGCCGGGAAGTTGCTGGAGCCAGGCCCGGGAAATCTATCAAGAAGGGCTGCATGTCCCGCCGATCAAATACGTGCACAAGTTTCAAACCAGCAAGGACATCGAAGCCATGCTCGGCGCCAACAGCCGCACGCCGGAGCTGGTCGTCGGCGACCTGCGCGGCCAAGTCGGCGCGGCGCGCCTGGGCGAGCGGCGTTTTCAAGAATTGATGGAGCGTTACGGCAAGGAGACGATCCTGCAATCCTTCGAAGAGCTGTTCGCCTTGACCGAAGCCAAAGTCCGCGCCGAGATCGCTTCCTGGCCCGATGGCGCGGGCACCGGCGAGCGCTTCGTCGACAGCGACGGCGTCGAGCTCGACAAGCCAGTCAGATTACATGTGCGCATGGAGAAAAAAGGCGACCGGCTGCTGTTCGATTTCACCGGCAGCGCCGACCAGACCAAGGGGCCGGCGAATATCCGCCCGACCATCGTGCGCGCCGCTTGCGCCTATCTCATGACCTGTCTGGTCGATCCGGCGCTGGCGATCAATTACGGCTTGGCGCGCTGCATTGAAATCAAAGTGCGCGACGGCAGCGTGGTCAACCCGATTTTTCCCGCGCCGGTGAACACCTACAACCCGACCGTCCACGCGCTGGTCGAGTCGCTGCTCGAAGCGTCGAGCCAGATCACGCCGCATAAAAAAGTCGGCGACGGCTGCAGCAGCCGCTCGATCATCATCGGCGGCCGCAGCAACAAGACCGGCAAGGGCTACGTGCAGTACGAAATTTTCGGCGGCGGCTCGGGCGGGCGCAGCGGCAAAGACGGCGTCTCCGGCACCAACGTCAATCAATCGAATGCCAGAATCGCCCCCATCGAAATCATCGAGTCGGAATTCGCCACCCGGTTGAAACGGTTCGAGCTCATTCCCGACTCTGGCGGCGCAGGCAAGTTCCGCGGCGGTTTGGGCTTTGTCCGGGAGTACGAGGTGCTCGACAACGACGCGCGCTTTTCCTTGCGCTCGACCAAACACACGGTCGCGCCCAAGGGCATCGACGGCGGCATGGACGGCAAGACCGGTCACTGCGTCTTGAATCCCGGCACGCCAAGCGAGCGCCCCATCCCGTCGCGCTTCTCCGACCATGTGCTCCATCCCGGCGAGGTATTCTGCCTCGACACCCCGGGCGGCGGCGGCTTGGGCGATCCCGTGGAACGC
>Ga0075342_1000046_pt1 | contig 22652 bp, 23 predicted proteins | sample RushOxbow_ThreeS_3_FD_120085 | JGI IMG/M metagenome (GOLD analysis project Ga0075342, IMG submission 120085) | Natural and restored wetland microbial communities from the San Francisco Bay, California, USA, that impact long-term carbon... | ecosystem: Environmental > Terrestrial > Soil >...
AGATCATGTTTGGATGTCGTTCGATTGGTCGTCAAGGGCCGCGATGCGCGCGAAATTCCAGCGCATTTTGTTTATCACGCTGCCGGGGATTTGCAACTGGATATGCGCTGGATTGCGCCGTTTAGTTTGTCGAATAGTGCAGGCGCCAATAGTAATTAGCCCAGCCTACATACTCGTGAATGGCGGCGAACAGTTTCGGCGCGACACTTTCGTTGGGGAAGAATTCAAACGGCGTCAGCTCAACCTTGCCGGCGGAAAAATCACCGGGGGCGGGGATCGGCTCGGGCACCCGCGCGCCAAACACCAGCATGCTGCGCGGCATATGCAGGGCCGAGGTAACCAGGAGATAGCGCTTCCAGCCGCGTTTCTTCAAAATTTTTTCGCTCTCCAAGGCACTCTCAAAAGTGTCGCGGGACTTTTCCTCGCCGATGATATCGTGTTTAGGCACGCCCCACTTGATGAGAAAGTCGCGGGCGATCTTGTTCTCGTCCATCGCCGGGGTAAACGGATTGACATGGCCGCCGGAGATGATGATCGGCTTGGGCTGGATGCGATATAATCGCCAGGCCTCGTCGAGACGGCGAAACATATGCTCATTGACGGATGGAAACGGGATCAAGCCGGTCGCCGGCACGCTGCCACCAGTGAGCACCAAGATAGCGTCGTAGGCGCCAGCTTTGCGAGGGTCGAGCAGCGGCGGATAGCGCGACTCGAGTTGGTAGCGCAGCGCGTAGTTTACCGGGCCCAAGTGCAGACCGAAAATGAGCAGAAACGTCAGGAACAGCAGCTTGCGTGCCCAGCGGCGCTGCCAGAATATCAACACGGCGAGCAGCAACAGCAGCCACGGCATCGGTGGCAACAAAAGCGCTTTCAAGAATTGCTTGAGGATGAACATGGCGGCAGGGCATTGAGTCAGAGCTTAGTAAGTTAGTGAATTATTGAATTTTGCATAATATAGTTACATTAGAACAGTTCCGCTTGTTTCCAGAAAGCGGTGACCAAAGTAGGACGGCGGCGCATGCGGCGCAAAGCTCGGCGGGCGTGGTAGCTAAGTTCAGAGCAGTCTTTGGGACAGAAGTTAGGCAGCTCATGTTGCTTCCAGTATCCCCACAAGTATTCCACCGGATTAAGCTCAGGGGCGTAGGCCGGGAGAAATTCCAGCTGCAACCGGCCTGTGGTGCTTGTAACAAACTGGTTGACCAACCGGCTGCGATGACTCCTCAACCCATCCCAGATCACCAACACCCTGCCCTTGATGTGGCGCAAAAGATGCTTCAAAAACTGCACCACTTGAGGACTTCGGATCGAGCCCTCAAACAACCGGAAATAAAAGTTTTTCCAGGTTACTCCGGCCATCGCCGACAGATGTTTCCAGTTAAAGTGATATTGAAGAATTGGGGTTTGCCCTTTGGGTGCCCAAGTCCGACAGCAGTGAGGGCGCTCGCTCAATCCACTCTCGTCGATAAACACTATCGTGCGCTTTTCCCTCTGAGATTTTTTTTAAGCTTGGGCCAGCGCTGTTTCTTCCAACGTTCGATCTTTTGTTCATCGCGCTCCAACGCTCGTTTCCCAGGTCTTTGGCAACTCCAACCCAGCCCCTGCAAGAGCCGCCAGACGTGGGCCGGGTGGTACCGGATACCACACTCTTGCTCGATCAGATCGGCTACCCGAGAGGTCGTCCACAACTCCGTGGTGTATCCCCGTGCTTGGGCCCCCTGTTTAAGTTTGCTTTCTACCTTGCGCAGATCGGTGTCACTCAGAAGCGGCTTTCTTCCGGCACGCCCGGCCTTCTTGAGTCCTGTGATTCCGGATGCTTCGATCTCCTTCGCCCAGCGGCTTACCGATTGGCGGTGTACGTTTACCCGCCGTGCCACCTCTGACTGGCTCAACCCTTGGTGTATGAGCCGGGCCGCTTTCATTCGCCGATCTTCCAGTGCCTCAAAGTCTCGTCGTACCCCAATCGGATTTCCCATGCACCGAACACTATCACATAACCCAAATAATGTCACTATATTTTACAAACATCAGTAGTAGGATATCGGAGGATTTGCGATGTTGCGCTCTCTGGCCCTTTACTCATTCACTAATCCCTAACTCACTAATTACTCGGCGTCCGGCTGTTTTTCCGGGGCGGCGTCGGTAAAGGCCGGGATCGCGTTGCAATTTTTTTCAATCGCTAAAATCGTTGGATACTTCGACAAGTCGCAGCCGTAGCGCCGCGCGTTGCCGAGCTGGGGGATCAGACAAATGTCCGCAAGGGTTGGGCTATCGCCGAAGCAGAATTTTCCCCCCTTGGATTGGCCGATGATCATTTCCTGGAGCGCCGACAGTCCGAGATCGATCCAGTGCTGCGCCCACTTGTTAACCTGCTCGTCGGTTTGGTTGTAGGTCGCTTTGACGTAGTTAAGGACGCGGAGATTCTGGATCGGGTGAACCTCGCACGCTATCACCAGCGCCATGCTGCGCACCAGCGCCTTATCCGCCGCATTTTGGGGCAGCAATGGCGGATTGGGATGGGTCTCTTCGAGATATTCGATAATCGCCAGCGACTGGGTGAGAATCCTTCCGTTGTCTTCCAGCGCCGGCACCAACCCTTGCGGGTTGAGCGCTTGGTAAGCCGGCATCAGTTGCTCGCCGCCGCCGCGGCGCAGGTGGATCGCCGCCTGTTCGTAGCCAATGCCTTTCCAATTGAGCGCGATGCGCACGCGGTAGGAGGCTGAGCTGCGGAAGAAGGTGTAGAGTTTCATTGAAATAATTTCCTGTACTCTTTGCGTTTTTCCGCCATGGTCGCGGCGTCGGGCTCGTCCATTGGCACCACTTGGATTTTGTCGGCGTCGGCGAGCGGAGGGTGGATGCCTTTGCGGGTGACGAACTCGCCGAACTTGGCCATCGCGCGCAAGCTTTCGTCGCCGTAGAAATAATCGAGAAACGCCTTGGCGGCGTTGGGCCGCGCGGCGCGGCTGCTCATGGTGATGGCGTGGGAATGGCCGAGCATTTTTTCTTGGCGGACGTAGTCGAGCGGCGCGCCCTTCTGGCCGAAGCTGATCACGTATTTCAGATAGGTAATCGCGATCGGCGTCTCGCCGGTGGTGACGCGTTCCGCGGCCGGCAGGACTCCTTCGACGATCGCCGGTTTGGTGGCGCCGAGGTCGCTCAGATATTTATCGGCGCGATCCTTGCCCATAAGCTTGTACAGGCTCATGGGCCACATGACGGCGACGGCGCCGCGGGTGGGATCCGGAAAGGCCAACTTGCCGCGAAACTCGGGCTTTAACAAATCCTCCAACGACTTGGGCGCTTTGTCGGGGCTGATGATGCTTTTATTGTACACGATGCCGACGATCGATGTGCGGTAGCTGGGGCCAAGTTGAGGGTGCTGAAACTCGGCGGCGAAATTTTTCGCTATCGGCGAGTCGTACTTTGCCAGCGCCCCTTCGCTCAGCAGGATTTCCATCGGGCCGGCGTTGTTGAGCACCAGATCGTAGGCGACTTTATTGGCGCGCCGCTCGCTCGACGCGCGTTCCAGCACCGTGGCTCCGGCGGCGCGCCAGTACTCGACCTTGATACCAGTCTTCCTTTCGAATCCCCGCTGAACGCCGTCAAAGATGTCGGTCTCCATGGAACCGTAGATGACGACTTTGCCCTCTTTCTTCCCTTCGGCAATGAGTTTGGCGTCCTGGGCGGAGACGGCGGAGGCGAGCAATAGAGCAGCAAGTACAAGTAGTGCGGTCATGCAGGTCTCACAGGTTGATTGAAACAAGGATAAAGGATGGAGGCGAAAGGATGAACTAAGAATCGGAGTCGAAGAGATTGGCAATTGTCCGGACTTCATCCCTCATCCTTCCGCCTTCATCCTTAGTCGATTACGCTGCCAATTCCACCGATGTGACAAACGGCAGGCCTTTGACGGCTTCGCGCGCGCCGCTGTCATCGACGATCAGTAACGTGCCGTCCGAGGTTCCGGCGACCATGCCGTTGCCATCCGGAGTCGGGCAGAGGTGCATGACGCCGCCGTTCAAATTGTCGACGACGGTTTCCCATGACTTACCTTTGTCATTGCTTCGCAGGATCGCCGACATGGCGCCGCCGTCGCGCAGCCATAAATTGGGCCGGCCGCGCGCCGCGCCGACGTAGACGACGCCGTTTTTGTCTTCGGCGACCGAGATGCCGTAGTCATGATTTTTCGGCGAGATGTTTTCCCAATGGCCGGCGCGATCGGGGCTGCGGAAGCAGGATTCGCCGCAGGCGAGAAATACCATGCCGCTATGTTGCTCGGAGGCCAGTATCTCATGGATGTCCATGTCGGTGAGCCCTTCGTTGCACGGCTCCCAGCCGCGGCCGCCGTCGTCGCTCAACACCATGCCGCCGACTTCGATGCCGGCATAAAGGCGATTTTTGTTTTCCGGATCGCAGGCGAGGTAGCGGGTGCGCGACTGCAGCTCGGGACTGGGCGGAAAATTAGCGCCGGCGCTGTGCAAGCGCACGCCTTCCAATTCTTCCCAGCCGCCGTTTTTACTGCGGTAGACCGCTGACGGAATCGTTCCGACCATGACGCCGCCGTTTAGCGCCATGGCCGAGTAGAGAAACATTTTCGGCACCTGCGGGTCGGAGCGGTGCCAGTGGGCGCCGGCGTCTTTCGTGTAAAAGAGTCCCGAATGCTCGGTGCCGGCGTAGAGCGTCTTGGGATCTTCCGGGTCGACGGTCATGCAGGTGATCGTCCAGTAGGAAAGATCGCGTTTGGTTTGGATGAATTCCTTGCCGTTCTGCTCGAAACGGTACCAGCCGGAAAATGTTGCGACGTGCAGCGCTTTTTTGCTATTCGTGCCGCTCATGAGGGCCTCCTTAAGGTGAAATGACTAGTGAAAGTTGCCCTAGTATTAACTCGATCGGGGTGGAGTTGGCAAATGGGTGAAGGATTGTGAGTCACAGGCAGTGACGATTAGAAAACGAGCGCTCAATGGTGCTGGAAACTTCCGATGAGGAGTCGACAACTTGCCCCTTGATGGCGGAGGATTGAGGCGCCGGTGCTTTACTGGCGGGTCACCTCTTGAACCTGCGCAATCGCCTCGTTCAACCAGAGACGAAAACGTTTGCCGTCGGATTCATTGATAAATTCGCGGTTGCGGGCTTGGTGAAGAATTTCCAGGGATTCCTTCGAGGCGAAGGCGACAAGTCCATCGAGTGCCTGCTGCCACACTTGCTCTTCGGTCGCCCGCAGAGCTTCGCCGAGGAATGGGACGACAGCTTCCTCGCGACGCTCCCAGGCCGCTTTGACGACGAAAGCCCGAATCTCCGCATCCGGCTCGGCGCGGAAAAACTCGATCAATGCTGGAAGGACGTCTCCCTGCCGCTCGATGAGTGTGAAAAACGCTGACGCTTCATCGCCGCTGCGAAAAGTCTCGACGATTTGTTTGATCTCGCTCGCCGTCACGCTTTACTTTTTCCAGATCTCGATGAGTTGTCTCGACTCCACCACGTCGGCGAAGCGCTCGATTCGCTTCAGAGCGGCGTTGTGGCCTTCCTCGGTATAGGTGCCGACGCAATCGCGCACCACGACCATTAAATGACCGCGGTTGTGGCCGTCGCGCACGGTCATCTCGACGCCGCCGTCGGTGGTGCAGCCGATCACGACGACGGTGGTGGCGCCGACGTTGTGCATGATGGTTTCAAACTCGTTGCCGATGAACATGCTCGGACGCCGTTTATCGATAACGGCGTCGTCGGGTCCGGGCTTGAACGGTTCCATGATATTCCAACCGAAGCTGCCGTGCAGGCGGCGCGGCTTCAACTTGCTTGGGTGATCGACTTTCTCGTTGGTCATCGCCCGGCGAATCCAGGTCACGGCCTCGTCTTTCCAGAGAAAAGGCGTTTGCCGGGTATACACTGTCTTGATCTCGGCCTTGGCCGCGGCGGCGATGAGCGGCGGCGCGTTGCGGATTAACGCCTCTTTGTTAAACGAACCGCCGGCTTGATCGTTTTGCATGTCCCAAACCAGCAGGAGGGTGCACTTGGCGTCGACGACTTCACTCAGTTGGTTGGGAATCTGTCGGCCTGCGAATTCGATCATTGGCGCTGCCTCCTATTTTTACGGACTCGATGATTTTTGTACGGGTCTTAATAACGGCCGCCTTTGGCCTCAAACTCTCTGCGAATTTCTTCGGCGATGCGCAGGTCGAAAAAGTTCTCTGCTGCCAGCGGCTTTTCGAGCTTCAAGGGAATTCTCAGTTCGTTTTCGAGGATGCTTTTCACCCCTTCGGCAGACGGCACGCCAGGCACGCCGGCAGGAAAGGCCCGGGTGTAGCTGCGGATCGCCTCGACCAGCATCGCTTTGGTGATATTTCTCAAGCGCAGGCGGCGCAGCGCAATGTCGGCGGCCTCTTCGGGCCGGTCGCGGACGAAGAGCAGCGAGCGGGTCATGGCGCGAATCCATCTTTTGACTTGCGCTGGATTCTCGGCGAGTTTTTGATGCGTGACGACGTAGCCTTGAAAGGGCAGAGTGAAAATATCGCCCATGAACACAAGCTTGCGCAGCCCCTCGCGTTCCGCCGCCACGGTGCCGGCGGGATCGAGGACTACAGCGGAAACCGCGCCGGTTTTGACGCCGAGGATTTTGTCGCCGATGCTCGTCCCGAGCGAGATCTTGGTAATGTCCTTGGCCGACACGCCGGCGCGCTCGGCGTACAATGTGATGAAGCGATCTTCGCTGTCGCCGATCAGCGCGACGCCGATCTTTTTGCCCTTGAGATCGGCTCCCTGAGTAATGCTCGGATGAACCACCAAATACCAAGTCGGTTTTTCGGTCTGATAGAAAATCGCTTTGAGCGGGGCGCCGCGCACTGCGCCGCGCAGACCGCTGCCGCCGGCGCCGCTGAAATCGACGCCGCCGCTCACCAGGGCGGCGATACCGGCGGGGCCGCCAATGGCGATGGTTTCGTTTTCCAAGCCCTCGTCGCGGAAGAAACCGCGCTGGTCAGCACTGTAGACCGAGAGATAATTGAGATTGGCGCCAGGGATGCTGGTGCGGATCTTTTCGCCGCGGGCGGTGGCGGCAGCGAACGCGGTGAGAAGTAGAATTATCAAGACGTGGCGGCGCTTGCCGGTCATGAGGCCTCCGTTGGGTTTGGGAATTGCTCGCGCAATGCAGTCAATCCAACCTAAGATGCTGATAGCCCCTTTGCGTGATGGCCCTGCTGGTAATGCTGCCGCAGCAGATCCTTGCCGTAGTCGTTGCCATTGGGCGTGCGCACGATGACGTGAATATGGTCCTTGTACGGCTTTGCGTGCTCGCGGAAGGCGATGCCGCGCTGGTGATCGAACTCGACGATGATGACCGGACTCTGGACGCGATAGTAAAAGACACCGTCCGCCGCGTCGCCGCCCATCCAGCAAAAGTACGTGTCGTTCAAATGGCGCTTCACTTCATCCATCTTGACCTGCGCGTGGCCATCGCGTAGGCGGCCGATGTGATAGTCCACCAGGCCGAGCAGCAGCTCGCTTTGGGCGCTGGACAACTCGCCGGAGCGGATGCCGCGGTAATCGAGCACGAGGTTGTCGCGAAATGCGGTGGTAAAGTCCTCGCCGCTAGTCTCGGGCGCGATCACGGTTTTGACCCGTTGCGATTCCGAAAGCGCGCGGAATAAAGCCAGGCCGCGATCTTCGTCGCCCTTGAATGCGCGGACACCAACGTATTTCCCGCTCACCGCGTGCACCGGTTCGGCGCCCAAGAACGTCGGCGTGACGACGATTTGGTCGCCGAGGACGAAGTAATTGATAATCAAATGATGGCCATCCCACTGCCAGCCCCAAGGTTCGCTGGCCGAGGGCGCACCCATGATGCTCAGCCAATAGAGGTCTTCGCCATACTCATCGAGCCGGCCGGTCATTTCCAGGACCGTTTCGTTCAGATGCATGATGTCCAAGGCTTCTTCGAAACCCCGTTGGCTCAAACTCTCGCGCAGGAGGGCAAAGGCGCAATCGCGCTGGCCGTCACTCATCTCGAAGAGCGCTGTGCCATGGCGCAGAAGCGTCGGATGGATATTGCTCCACTTACGCCATTGGTCGGTGTCGACGGGAAAGAGCGTCTTGGCGCGTTGCTCGGCAGTCAGCGATGCGAGGAAAGCGTCTGCAGCGTCGCGGACGGCTGCCGTCGACACGCCGGTCTTTTGCAAACCGTAGAGATTGGGAATGACGACGCCGTCGCGGGTGATGCCTTTGAACGGCTCGGCGGCGGCCGCCAGGGATTTCTCGATATAATTGGGCGGCCCGCCTTTGGTGAACAGCGGCCGATGGGGGCCGCGCTGGCGGCAAGTGTCGTGCAAACCTTGGGTGCGTGGATCGCTTGGCATAAGTTTCACTCCGAATCGCCCCGTTTTAGTGCGGACTCGATTTAGATGTCAAGGTATGTTTGGCCAGCGATGAGGTAAAAAATTCGCAGTCGCTAGTATTGCAGTAAAGCCCCCGGCTCCGGGCAGTAGGGCAGGCATTCGGCGCAGCCGGTGCATTCGCGCTCGATCACTTCGTACATGTGGTGGATGTCCTGCAATTTGGGATGGACGGCACGTTCGGGGCAGACTTCGCGGCACAGGCCGCAGGCGATGCACAGAGACTCGACGATTTTGACTTTCATATTCGCGCTCAATTCATGCATTGCCGCCCAAGGCTCGGCTCGGCTCGGGCGCCCAGGGGCGCAGCAGGAAATCGAATACGGCTTCGATGGGCTTTTGGTCCTCCGGCGTGAGCGCGTAGGCGTCGATCTGATATTTGCCTTCCATGAAATGCATCAATTCTTCCGCCGATTGGCTGTGCAATTGGTGACGGATCAGGTCGTCATCGATGACGCTCAGCGTCGCGGCGATGCCGAGGCAGGCCATCGACTCGTTGTAATAATGCTGGCCGGCGCGGGCGAGCGGGTGAATATGCGGAAACATGGCGGTCATGCCGAAGTAGGAAAGCTTGGGTTGGGTATTGGCGCGGGCGTCGTCCATCAATTCCTCCTCGCGCTTGATAAAGCCGCCGCGCAGCAGCACGTCGGCGTGGAGTTGGCCATGTTTGACCTCGTCCCAGATCTGCCGGGCGCGCATGCGCTGCAGGTCGATGTACTTTGGCTGCTGGTCGGTGCTGACCGAAACAATCTGCGTCGACATTTGCTTCAACGACATGAACGGCCCTTCGGCAGCGTAACCGCCGCGGGCCCGCGCCGCTTTGTACTCATTGCTGCCCGATTTCAAATCGCTCTCAGCGGCTTTGATCGCTTGTAACACGAGCTTGTCCCATAGCGGCAAGCAGCGCTCGGTCTGGCGCAGACGGAACTCGACGCCGGGGCCGGTGAAGCCCGTCGGATAAACCCACTTATTCAAAAAATCAGTCAATATTGGGTGCATGATATTTTCCGTTCCAATCGTTCCAACTGTTCCACTGGTTTTAGAGGTTCCAGTCGTTCAAAACGTTCAAGTCGTTCAAATCGTTCTCGGTCAAGGGACGCGCGGCCAGCGTCTATTTTCCGTCCAGACCTCCGGGGGCGGCGGCACCAAGGAGCGGCCGGTGGCGGTCTCGACGATGGAGCCTTCAGCCGGGCAGTACATCAAACACACAGTGCAACCGGGATAGGTGCAGCGCTCGTCGATCTCCAGGAAATGCTGCGACGTTGGCGCGATCACGACCGCATTGATTTCGATTTCGCGGCAGGCGACGTAGCACATGCGGCATTCGGTGCACCTACTATGATCTATCTTGAGTTGTGGCGTTGCCATCTCGTTTACTATCAGACCCATTGAAAAAAGGTTAGTTCTAGGTGTTCCAAAAGTTCCAGAGGTTTCAATCGTTCAAGCCGCGATCAAAACGTTCAATACGTTTCGTTCAAGGTCGGATTCTGGAAAACGTTGAACTTTTGAACCTTGAACTCTTGAACGCCGGTTTTCTTTTAATCTATATCTGCCTGCACCGTCACATCGCCGGCTTTCTCTTCGGCCATGCCGAGGACGAAGCGGGCGGTTTCTTCGAGGAAGAATAAATAGTCGCGCTTGGTCTCCGCAGATAAGCGCCGGGCTAATTCGGCGTCGACTTCCTTCTGGACATATTGTTCGACTTGATGGCGGCCCATCAGCACATGGCTGCGGGTCTCCGCGAGTTGGCTGTGAAAAACCGCCCCGATGGATGCGTCGGGCCATGACTTGGCAAATCTTTCGGTCCAGGCGAGTTCGATGACCTTCGGTCCGAGATTGAGCGCGGCGATGCGGATATTATGCGGATAGTTGGCGAGCGCGCGCAGGCAAAAAATGTAGGCTCCCGTGCGGGTGGCGGTGCCGAACTGGCTGAAGGGATGCGCGAACAGCTCGCGCTGCGTCGGCACGAAGCGGCGGCGCAGGATTTCGTCGCAGTACTGCATCTCCTGGGAGGACTCATCGTAGGTCTGCTTGCCGAAGAGATAAGCGACGGCGGGCGGGTATTCGTTCAGGTTTATGCCCTGAGCCCATCCGCCGTAGACATAATAGAGCATGCGCTTGAGCGTCCACAGCCGCGCCAGCAGGCGGAAGCAGTGGTCATGGGTGAATTTCCCAGCGCGCGCGAAGTTTGCCACGGCGTCCATTGGCGTGATGGCGGCATCTTGTTCGCTGCGCGCAAGCAATTGCTCGGCGAGGACTGCGCCGGGTTTGTCGGTTGAGGGAGTCATCGCGAATTAGGGTAACTTCATATTTCGCAGATGGTGTTCACCGCGCGAACCGGTGTCTTCCCCCGCGACGGGGGAAGATTAAGATGGGGGTGCCCAACATTGCATCATGTAAGTAGCACCCCCACTCTAACTCTCCCCCGTCACGGGGGAGAGAATCGGAAGGAATGAGAGATGCAAGAAGATGCGGCATAACTTATTAGCTGGCCGCCAGCAACCGCTCATGTCCCTTCTTCGAGATCGGCGCCAGTTTGTCGGTGATCAGCGTCCAGCTCTCGCCGCTATCTTCGCTGCAAAAAACCTCGCCGCCGGTGGTGCCGCCGAAGATCGCACAGTTGCCGTTGGCTTCTTCCAGGCAGAGAGCGCCGAACTCATGCTTCAAGCTCGCCGGCAACCCGCCGGCCAGCCGCTGCCAATTTTTGCCGCAGTCTTTGCTGCCATAAATTTTGCCCTCGGCGCGGGCCGCCGGTCCGGCTTTGCGCCAAGTCACCGGGTTGTGCTCGGCGGCGGCGACGAACATCATGTCAGGATTTTTCGGATTCCAGGTAAAACCGTCGGGATAGACATCGGGCGCCCAATCCGGCGCCGTCCAGCGTTGCCAACTGCCGCCGCCGTTGTGGGTGACGTACAACCCGGCGCCGCCGGTGACATATATGTGATCGGGCTTGCGCGGGTCGATCAGGCAGCGGTGAACATCGTAGAAATGTTCCACCGGGCGGTTCTTGTCTTTGTACAGGCCGACGGTGTTCAACTGCTTCCAGCTCTTGCCCAAATCGCTACTTTTCAAAAATGCTCCTTGCTCGACGCAGGCGTAGATCGCGTTCTGATCGAACGGATCGAATGTGATGAATTTGGTATGCGCGATATGCGGCGGTGCGGGGAAGGACCATTGGGTCGCGCTCGGCACTTCGCGCATCGAAGGCAGCTCGCGCCAGTGCGCGCCTAAGTCTTCGCTGACGAATAGATGCGCCGGTTGGGTGCCGGCGTAGACGCGGGCTTTGCCGTCGACGACGTGAGACGCCAAGCTGTAGACATCGTGGATCGTCATGCCGGTGTCGCGCCGTTCCCAAGTCTTGCCGCCGTCGGCGCTGGCGTGGATCGAGCCGAAGAAGGCGCTGGCGAACATGGTGCCGGTGGTCTGCTCGAAGATAATTGCGCTGATATGCTCGCCGCGCAGGGCGCGCTGGGCTTCGCGCCATTGACCCTTGCCGGCGCGCTCGAACCGCACCAGTCCATCTTGGGTGGCGACCCAGAGTTGATTGGAGCGCTCGCCGGCCGAATAAACGTTGGTCCCGCCATGAGAAAGTCCGATTGCCATAGGTCACCTCCGCTATGTCGATTTGGATTCGCGAACCTTGTGATAGGCGCACTTTAGCAACCGAGGTTCTTCGCCGTCAATGGCTCGCTGCGACATTAGCTTGACTGAAAGGGTCGATCTCTCTAAGCTCCGCCGCGGAGGGTAAACAAATGCTTAAGCGCCCAATATGGATTTCCCTAACCCTGCTCGTGCTCGTTGCTGGCATCCAGCCTGCTGCCATCGATGCCCGCATGGTCGTCGGTGTGTCGACCGTGAACGTCGCCTTCTTGCCCATTTATGTGACCCAGGACAAAGGCTTCTTCAAAGACGAGGGCCTGGACGTGCTCGTCGTCATGTTCAACGCCGGAGCGACCAATCTTCAGGCGATGATCGGCGGCGACGTGCAGGTCATGGCCGGCGGCGTGCCGGAGACGGTGCTTGCCCGGGCGGGCGGCGTGGATATCAAAAACTTTTGGGCGATTTCCAATGTTATGCCGTTTCAGATCTACGGCGGCCCGACCGTGAAATCATTGAAGGACGGCAAGGGGAAAAAATTTGCGATCAGCCGCTACGGCTCGTTGTCGGAATTTCTCACCCGCTCGGCGTTGCGCCACGTCGGAGTCGATCCGAAAGATGTTACGATGGTGCAGATCGGCGGTACCCCGGCGCGATTTACCACGCTGGCCGGCGGCATCGTCGATGCGACCATTCTATGTTTCCCGTCACCGAGCGCGCCAAAGCGGCCGGCCTGAACAAGCTCTTCGATTTGAAAGAGCTCTATCCCAACTGGACCAACGTCGGCTTTATCGCCCGGGAAAGCTGGCTCGCCAAAGAAAAAGAGCAAGCGGCGAAATTTTTACGCGCTTACCAGCGCGGCGTGAAGCACACCCGCGAGAATCGCGACGATGGCATTCGCGCCTTGAGAAAATATGTCGGCCTAAACGCCGGCGAAGCCGCCGCCGGGTACGACGAGTACCGCGATTCCTTTCCCATGGACGGGCGCATCCTCGACGCTGGGATTAGCGCCACGGTCGAGCAGGAGATCGAGACCGGCCGGCTAAAGAGAAAAATTTCAGCGAGCGAGATGATCGACGGCAGCTTCATCAATTTGTTCGGGAAAAAATAGCGAATCGCTGCTTCCTTCAAAGGCAACACTGAAATCTTTATCGTCTCGATTAGTATTTATCCGCCGTGTCGGCGCTTACGCTCCGTGCCGGCGATAACGCTCAGGGCAAGTTGATCACTCTCGCTTCAATGCCAATTCGCTCAAAGTGATGCTGCCGACTCGGGGCGCCTTGGAGTCGGAATTTTTCACTGCGGAAGGTAGGGTGGTTGTCAATTCGACCATCCCTTCGGCGAGCGCTGGATAAACTCCGGGAGAAATCTTTCTGAGATCCCTCGATTCTCATCGGCATAACGAGCTACGGTCCGTCTTTTCGCGGCCTTGGCGAGCTTAGCGCGCACGACATCGGAATCCGGGAGGTGTTGTGCCGGCAGGACGGTGCGGCGCTTACGCTCCTTAAAAATTACTTGCTATCCCGCCGCGATGCCATGATCCAGCTGATCGAATCAATAGGATGAGAGCTGTCAGCGCCAATGGGCACTTTGACGGCCCCATTCTGCCGCTCGCTATCTTTTGCTATTAATTACCAATTCGCGCGGCCGTTAAAAAAGCGTTGGACACTGACGCAAATTTAAGCTATTGGACAGCGGAGCCGATTTTTATCATGGGTTATTTTCGCAACTCGTTTATCGTGACGTTCCTCGGTCTTGGTCTCGGTGCCTTTCTAGGGTGGGAAGCGGGGCGCAGCCTGTTTAGCGTTTTGTCGACGGTCTTCATCGTCGGCGTGCTGGCGATCCTGGAGGTTTCGTTATCGTTCGACAACGCCGTCGTCAATGCCACGGTGCTCAAAGAGATGACCCCGGTGTGGCGCCATCGTTTCCTGACCTGGGGCATCGCCATCGCGGTCTTTGGCATGCGGATTGTTTTCCCGCTGGTCATCGTCGCGATCATTGCACGGATCGATCCGTGGTCGGCTTTGGTCATGGCGGCCACCGACCCGGATCAGTACTCGCGGGTTCTCACCAGCGCTCATGTCACGGTCGCGGCCTTTGGCGGCGCCTTCCTGGCAATGGTTGGCCTTCGACATTTCTTCAACCAAAAAAAAGATATTCACTGGATTACAATCATCGAGCGTCCGCTGACGCGGCTCGGCCGCATCGAAGCGGTGGAACTGGGGTTGGTGTTATTGCTGCTTTACGCGGTGTCCCGGTGGCTCAGCGTAAGCGAGCAGACAGAATTTTTGATTGCCGGAATTTTCGGGCTGTTGACTTATATCGCGGTCGACGGCGTCTCGGCGCTTCTCCATGTTGATTCGGCGATCGCCGGCGAAGTGGCGCAATCCGGTTTCGCCTCGTTTCTCTATCTTGAAGTGCTCGATGCCAGTTTCAGCTTTGACGGCGTGATTGGCGCTTTTGCCCTTTCCAATAACCTATTCGTCATTGCCATCGGTCTCGGCATCGGCGCCATGTTTGTTCGTAGTCTAACCATCATGCTGGTCGAAAAAGAAACCCTCGCCTCGTACCGTTACCTCGAACATGGCGCTTTCTACGCGATCATCGCCTTGGCGGTGATGATGTTCCTCAATGCCGTGACTCATATCCCGGAAGTGGTCACTGGCCTGATCGGCAGCGGCTTTATTGTCTGGGCTTTTTGCGATTCGATTCGTTACAACCGCCGCCAGCGCGGCGCTTGAATCAATCGAACAACGGGTATGGGTCTGGCAAGGCTCCCATGCGTGTCTTGCCTAAGACCAGTCGGGGTCGGATGATCCTCGGTGGGTAGGATTATTGTTGGTTCGTAGCAAGGGCGGGGCAATGACCGATCTATCGCGATTTTCTTTAGAAGGCCGGACGGCAATTATTACCGGCGGTAGCGGCGGCATCGGCCGAGCATGCGCGCTCGCGTTCGCCAAAGCCGGGGCGAACGTCGTCATCGCGTCGCTGCCGCCGGAGTCGATCCCGCCGGTGGTGCAGGAGGTCGAAGGTCTCGGCGTCAAGGCACTTGGCTTAGCCGTGGATGTTACGGACGAAGCGCAGGTCAAATCGCTGGTCGATCGAAGTTTAGCAAAGTTTGGCGGCGTCGACGCTCTCATCAACGTCGCCGGCGGCTCCTACAGCCGCAATCCGCAAATGCCTGCGTTCAATCGCGCGCCACTGTTAGAATTGGCGGCCGAAGACTTCATGACCGCTTACGCGGTCAACACCAAGAGCGCGTTTCTTTGCGCCAAGGCGGTGGCGCCGGTGATGAAGGCGCGCGGCAAGGGCAGCATCGTCAATATCGGTTCGATTTCCGGTCGCGGCACTAAAAAAGAACGAGCCGACATGGCGGCCTACGGCACGGCCAAGGCGGCGGTGATGAATCTGTCGATTCACATGGCGCAGCATTGGGGGCCGGAGATCCGCGTCAACGCCATCGCCCCCGGCATCATCGATACGCCGCGGCCGGCGGGGAGCAACCGCCAGGACGGGTGGTCGGAAGCGCTCACAAAAATCGCCCTCGGCCGCGCCGGCACCGCGGACGAAGTCGCCAGCGTGGCGCTGTTTCTTGTCTCCGATGCGGCGAGCTTCGTCAGCGGCGCGATTATCGATGTGAATGGCGGGGAGTGAGCGGCTTGCGCAAATTGCGACAACGGATTTGTCATTTCGACCGAAGAGAAAAATCTCTTTCAGATCATGCGGACAGATTTCTCACATTCGTTCGAAATGACAGGTAAGAACAAAATTCCTGTGAACCTACAACCGCCGCCGAACTAATCCAGCCAATCCTTGTCCTTCAATTTCCTTGGCAGGTAGGTCTTCGTCAGATATTGAAAATCTTTGTTGGCCAGCGCGTCGAGCTCGAACTTGAGGCCGCTGGTAAGCATGCCTTTGATCTCGTTCTGCCACTCTTTTTTCTGAAACCACTTGTACTTCATCAGCTCCTTGGCGCGGTTGATGTCTTTGTCGTTCAACTTGATGCCGACGTTGCGCGGCAGGCCGTAGCGTTCGGGGTCGGTGCTGGAGAAGCCGATGAATTTTGCCTTGGGGATCGCCATCCGTTGGCTCTCGAAAGCGAGATTGATTGAGCCCTGTTTGATGACGGAATAGATGTAGTAGCCCCAAGGATCGTTGTCGACCAGCACATAGACCGGCAGCTTGTAATTCTCGTGCAGCCGGCGCACCAACCGGCGCACGCCGCGGGGCGGTTGGCCGTTGCCGGTGATCAGGACGCAATTATACCTGCGCCAGAATTTATCCTCCGATAACCGGTTCCATTGGGTGCCTTTTTCCACCAGCAGGATGAAGTCGGCGGTGCATTTGCTGATCTGAATATATTCCGGTTCGACGATGGAGGGCACCGAGTAGCCGCCTTTGCCGAGTTTGGTGCAGTCGACGCGGTCACCGTCGTCGACCAGGGTCAACGGCCCGACTACGGTGCCGCGGTTTTCCGCGCTGACATGCAGTTCTTCGCGGAGCGCTTCGAGGGTGACTTCGAGATCTTCGATGAGCGGATCGGATTCATTCTGGCCATCAAAGGTGTTCTCGTGGGAATTCTTGATCGTATGTTTGGTGCGGTAATAAATTTCCCGCAGCGAAGTGGTCAAGTTGGCGCGCTGCAGCTCGGCCAAGGCGTCGGCCACCAGCACCGTCTGCATGAATTTTTTGGCCATGCCGACGTTGAAAAAGGTGCGCTCCTGCTTGCGCCGGCCCATCTCGATAATGCCGCGCTTGGGGTTGAAGTTGACGTTGGCCAGGCTGCGCACCGGAATATTCAGCGTTGGGTCCTGGCTGCGTTGCGCCGCGGTGATCACGGTGTCGGCGATGCCGATGAGTTTTTTCTCGACTACGCCGTTATTTTTTGGTTTGTTTGCCGCCATTTTTCTTTCCTGTCTTTTTGCCGGAATTTTCCAGTCCAAGCGTCATTTGCTTGGAGGTCTCAATCTTCGCGCTACGCTCTTGCCGTGGTTTCCCGCCCCGCGGCTGGGTTTTTTCGGCGGTCGGCGTTTTGCCTTTCGACATCGAAAGTAGCGTCGGTTCTGCGTCTTCACTGACGCTGGCTTGTGCCATGTCAGGATCCGATGCCGTAACGCTCGGCAATTCAGGCGCATCGCCTTCGGTGCCGTCGGCTGTGACGATGATCGAGTGGGGTAAACCTTCAGGCCCGCCGCCGTCGTGGCCGAGGATCTCGTCGGTTTTCTCGCCGCCGGTGCGTTTGCTGGCGATCTTCTGCAACTGCTCTTTAAGTTTTTCCTTGGCCAGCTTGCCGCCTTTCAAACGCGCGCACGCGTCGACCACTTCCTCGATGTAAAGCGCGAAAATATTGCGCCGGCGAAATTCGCCCTTGGCGCGTTCGCGCCTCCGCAAGAAAACTCCGAGCCGCCGGCCGCACTCTTGGAGAGCCAGTTTGATTTCTTTTCTGATCTCGTCGTAGTCGGCGATGGCTTCTTTGGACTCGCTGGTAAACGGCACCCAGACCGACGCCATGTGCACGAATATCACCATCGGTCCGGCGGGCAGGGCGCCGCGCGACTGCGGCACGCCGTAGTTGCGCCAGGTGGTGTCGAGGACCGATTTAAACGTCGCGCAGGCCGACTGTTGGTAGAGCAGGGGGACGCGGTTGGCGTAGCGGATTACGCTCGCCAGCTCGTTGTCGTCGTCTTTGTCTTCGCCTTCAGCGAGCGGGATGTTTTGTTCTTTTACTTTCGCTATCAGATCTGGGCTCTTTCCGAAGGCCAAACCCGCTTCGATGACAAACGGGTTGCCGCGATAGACTGCCGGCGGCCGGGTCACGGCCGTGTAAAATTCCCCTTTGATCTGTTTGTACAGGCCGTGGAGAATCGCGCGCTCGCCGATGGGCGAGATGCAGTTGCTCGGCGGCGCCATGATCTTGGTTGATTGCATGGCTTTATAAAATGTTTCCGCGGCGGCGCCGTGGAGATCCCGCGGCCGGGCGTTGGGCGACAGCTTGGCGCTCCTGCAAATCTCCTGAGCCAGACTGGATGACACCCGGCTAAACTCGCTCGAGAGAAACCCCGCCAGAGAATGGCTTTTGGTGTCATGAAGCATCTTCAGCATCATGCCGAATTCAATTCCATAGGGGTGGGGCTTGATCTCGCGCGGTTGCGGCGGCAGCTCGTCGATGGTGCGCGGGTATTGTTTTACCTCGCCTTCCGGCGTGTGGTAGACGAGTTTGACATGGGGGTTGGCGATGGCGGTCTGCTCCAGGTATTCATCCACCGAAGCGCGCCCCTTTTGATAGCGACCTTCGATTTCCAAGCTCACCTGTGTGCCGCGGTGGTTTTCCCAGTCGATTTTCTTGTTCTCGAAAATGCGCGGCTCGTTTTTCTTGGTGTCGATCTGCACCTCGAAATAATGCGCCGGCGCCCTGGCGCTGGTGCGCGAAATGATTTGCACCGGTTTGCCGGTGGTCAGCTGGGCATACATGCCGGCGGCGGAGATGCCGATGCCTTGCTGGCCGCGGCTCATGCGCAATCGATGGAATTTCGAACCGTAGAGCAACTTGGCGAAGATCGGCGGAATTTGCTGGCGCACGATGCCCGGGCCGTAGTCGATTACGGTGACGCGAAAGCGCGTTGCCTGGCTCGGCGCCGGCGTGGTCCCACCGCTGGGCGCCACTTCGAGCTTGACGATGACCTCGGGCAAGATGCCGGCCTCTTCGCAAGCATCGAGAGCGTTGTCGACCGCTTCTTTGACGCAGGTGAGCAGCGCCTTGCGCGGATTGTCGAAACCCAACAAGTGGCGGTTCTTGGTAAAAAACTCCGATACGGAAATTTCTCTCTGGCGCGCGCCCATCTCGGCGGCGGTGACGTTTTTTTTCGGTTCGGCTGGCGGCACGGGGGTGGGTTCCGCCTCGGCCTTTGGCATAGGTTTAGACATCGAGATTCGATTTCTCCATAAGTTGCTTGTGCGCCGCTTTTTTTGGATTATTCGGCGGCGCCGGACGCCGCCGTAAATTCGAGTGACGCGATAGTTGAATGCAAAACAGGATCAAACGCTCACGTTTCGGAAGGTTGATGTTCGCAATTGATTATAGCAAAGCCGAAAAGCTTGTGAATCCCTCGCCGGGAAATTTCCACAGAAATCCGGAACCTTTCTCGGTTCGGGATTGATCTCTATAGAACCGGTTCGCCATGCCTGCGCGCGACGGTGCCGTCTGCTAGTTTAAAGGTAAAACCCATGGATTCCGGCCTACGTTGGAATGACGGAGAAGCGGAAATCGACATCGAGCCGACACGATGAGAAGCGGTTGGTTTATCGCGGAGTATCGTCACTTAAAAAAGGCGAAAGCGCGCACTTCGATGCTTTGCCGCGCCGGCGCGCCGGCCGGGGTGTTGGGATCGTCGAACGATGTGTGCGGCGTAAAGCGAGCGCGGCCGTCCGTTTCGGAATCGTAGACTTTGAACACCAGCGCCTCGTCGCGGCCCATCTCGGGGAAATAATACCAGCGATGATTGGGGTTGTATTTCAATCGATAAGTTTGGCCGACCCGGTGCGGGTAGCGGCGTTCGGCGACGACCAGATCTTCCATCGCGACGCTCCCGGCTTCGGCCAGCGCGAGGGGATTGGTCTGGATCGGTCGATTGATCGCGCGCCAGACTTGAATGATCGCGACGCGCCGGGCCAACAAGTCTTCTGCTTCGTCCGGCAGAAACTCGCGCACCCGGTTCGGCCCCGACCATTCGGTGTAATCGTTGTGCGCCGACAGGACCGGTTCGCGAATTAGCTTTTTTTCGCGCTCGGCTTCGTCGCCGGAGCGCAGCGTGTGATCGAAGATGACGACGCGGGCGGCGCCCGACTCGCTTTTGATCAATTGCTCGACTTCCCGGTAGTACACCGACTCCAGTTGCCGGGAATCGAAGAAGTCGCCGACCTTGGTTTTGTGCTCGACCAGGACAAAGCCGTTTTGCTCCAGGGACAGCTCGCCGCCAAGCAATCGGCCATTGCGCACGGCCATGGGCATCAGTTGTTGGGTGCCGGAGTTGCGCCGCCGAATGTTGTTAGGCCCGAAGGTCTCATTGACGAGTTTTTCCCCCGTGGCGACGGTATAGGGGATGCCGGCGGTCAGTTCTTCGATCATGACTGAGGTTCCTTTCAAGCTCGGAGGTTTCGCCGCAAAGAACCCAACAAAACGTAAAATATCTTTATTGCTGTAGGGGCGGGTTTAAAACCCGCCCGTCTGGCCTACTTCAGCCGCCCTTCGTTTCGTAACTCCTGCTGCGCTTGTTTCAAGATACGGTCGTTGATGACGCGATCCAGTGTGAATTTCTTGTCGACGACGCCGGCGCGAGTATCCTCATCGAGCATAATCTGAATGCCGTCATGGGCGACTGAAAGATCGGCGGCGTAGCCCGGGCTGAAAAGATCGTAGGAGCGATTAACCAGCTCGAGCTCGCCGGGCAGGCCACTGGCGAGGCCGATTTGGATTGCCTCTCTCTTGTTGTGCTTAGCGACCTGCATCCCCAGAATCATGGCTTTAAGAAAGCGCTTCGATGTGTCAGGTGATTTTTGCAGCATTTCTCCGCGCGTAACCAGAATGCTCTGGGGAATTCGCAACTCCTCGTTGAGGTTCACGATCATCGGGAAGCCTTTGTCGATCAGCTTAATGGTATCTTCCGCCGTGAATGGCGCGGCGTTGATGAGACCTCGCTCGAGGGCGATGGCGCGTAATCCAGTGCCGCCGATGGCGCGCAGCGTGACATCGCGGTCAGGATCGATGTTGTGTCTCTTCAGAAATATTCGGATCGCGAAATCGGAGTAAGCGCCGGCTCCGGTGACGCCGATAATTTTGCCGCGCAGATCTTCGATGCTTTTGGTGTCTTTGCTGCCGAGGAGCGTGTAATTCGTATAGTTGGATAGCGAAGCGATGATGTGCAGGTCGAGGCCGCGCGCGTTGCTGCGAATCGGCGCCTGGGCGCCGCCAATGCTGCCGAATTGCACGTTGCCAGAAACCAGAGCGGCGATCGCCGTTGGACCTCCCCGCACGAAGATTTGTTCCACAGCGAGACCCTGGTCCTTGAAAAAGCCTTTGGCGATGGCGATGCGATAAGGAAGCTGGTTGTTCCAGGAGAGGCTGACGAAAACGATACGGAGATGTTTCGTTTCTTGGCCAAAGAGTGCCGAAGTGTGACTTAGCAGTCCGGCCAAAGCCATGGCGATGGCGCGGTAGGGAAGACGGTTCATGGGGCTTCCTTTTTAACGTTTACGCTCCAACTCTTCTTTGACTTCGGCGGCGAGCTTTAAAGCCAGAAATTTTTCCGGCGCGACTTCTTCTTTGATTTTGAGCGGCGCTTTGACGTCGAACTCGATAACGTTTTTCAGCCCCTGGGCCGAAGGCACTCCGGGAATTCCGTCGGGCAACGCCCGGACAAAGCGGCGGATGCCTTCGATAACGATGGGGCGGCTTGGGTTGCGCATCGGGATTTTGTTCATGGCGATGTCGGCGGCTTCTTCCGGCCGCTCGCGGATGAACATGAGCGACCGCATCATGGCGCGCAGCCAGCGCTTGACGTCGCCCGGCCGCTCGGCGATTTTCTTGTCGCTCGCCATGAATCCTTGAAAGGGATAGGGGAACAAATCCCCTAAAAAAGCCAGCGTGCGCAAGCCTTCTTTCTCGGCGATGAGTGCCTCGTCGCCGTTCACCGTGGCGGCCTGGATGGCGCCCGATTTCAATCCCAAAATGGTCGTGGTGGTCGAGCGCGACGCCATGGCGACGCGGACCAGATCGCGCGGCCCGACACCGTTACGTTCGGCGAAGGCCGTGATCAAGGCATCCTGAGTGTCGCCGACGGTGCCGACGGCGACACGCTTGCCTTTGAGATCGGCGGCTTTGGCGATCTCCGGCGCGGCGATCAAGTACCAGGTGACTTTCTCGGTCTGGAACATCACGCATTTGATCGGCGCGCCGCGCAGCGCGGCGCGCATGCCGGTGCCGCCGGCGCCGCTGTAGTCAACCTCGCCGCTCACCAGCGCGGCGATGGCGGTGCTGCCGGGGATGGTAATAGTCTCATTTTCCAAATTCTCGTCGCGGAAGAAGCCTTTGATCTCGGCCACCGGCACGCTCAGATAATTCAACGTGGCGCGCGGAATGACTGTGCGCACGCGCTCGGCGAAGCTAGCGGTAGAAGTGAATAATAGCAGCGTGAAGGCGATCAGTAGTTTCATGGAGTTTTTTTAGCGGGATATTTCGCGCCGGACCTCTTCGAGAACGCGGAAGTCAACGATTTTGCTCAACGCTACGTCACCGATACTTTTGTCGGAGTCTTGGATCAACTTGATATGGACTTTTAGACCGAGGTCGGATGCTGCACCGTCGCGGCTGGCAGCTTTCATGATCGATTGGAAGGAGTCCCGGGCCATCGCCGGGTCGAGTTTCCACTCGCGCTCGACGATCTTGATCGACTCTTCGGGGTGGTCGCGGGAAAACAGCAGGCCGCGGTAAAAGGCGCGCAGCAGCCGTTTCACTTGATCGCGATTCTCGGTCAGCCGGCGCTCGGTGGTGGTAAAGCCGTTGCTCGGGAACTCGATGGCGTCGCCGAGAAACAAAAGCTCGCGAAAGCCTTTTTGTTTGAGCATCGAGTTGTCCGGCGGGTTGGCGATGTTGGCGTCCACCGAGCCGGCCACGAGCGC